>WBZP01000292.1_pt1 | contig 69070 bp, 60 predicted proteins | sample 5204301 | NCBI WGS metagenome assembly WBZP01 (sample SAMN12412401, study PRJNA552823) | activated sludge metagenome | isolation source: activated sludge from nitrification reactor of wastewater treatment plant... | place: USA: Pennsylvania | collected 2017 | reverse complement strand
GCGTCATCATGGTTGGCGGACTACGAAGAGCAACCTCGCGGACATTCCGGCAGGTCACGACCCCACGGTGATCTGCCCGGCTGAAGTAGAGATCGCAGGATGAGCACCACCAGCCGTTACCTCGTCGGCATTGATCTTGGCACCACCCACTCGGTGATGGCCTACCTTGATACCGCGCTGCTCAGCGAGGAAGGTCCACCACCTGTCCCAGTCCTGTTTGAGGTTCCCCAGGTGGTGTTGCCTGGACAGGTGGAACAGCGCCCCCTGCTTCCCTCGTTTCTGTATCTTGCGGCAGCGACGGATTTTCCGGCGCGAGCGCTCGATTTGCCGTGGACCTCGGGCCAGGACCGCAACTGGGTGGTTGGAGAGCTGGCTCGGCAGCATGGTGGCAACGTGCCAATGCGCCTGGTGTCCTCGGCCAAGTCGTGGCTGGCCTACGATGGAGTCGATCGCACCGCGCCGATCTTGCCGTATGCCGCGCCCGCCGATGGACCGGATGCCGTGCCCAAGGTCAGCCCTGTCGATGCGTCGGCGCGATACCTTCAGCACCTCAAGGACGCCTGGGATCACCGCATGCCCGGCTTTCCACTCTACGAGCAAGAGGTGCTGATCACGGTCCCGGCTTCGTTCGATCAGGTCGCTCGCGAACTGACGGTGCGAGCTGCGCACTCGGCAGGTCTTGCGAAAGTGACGCTACTCGAAGAACCGCAAGCGGCGTTTTATGCCTGGCTCGGACGACATCCGCGAAGCTGGCGCGATCTGCTGCATGTGGGCGATGTGGTGCTGGTGTGCGATGTGGGTGGTGGTACCACCGACTTTTCGCTGATGTCGGTCGCGGACCAGGGCGGCAACCTGACCGTCGAACGCATCGCGGTCGGCGATCACATCCTCCTTGGCGGCGACAACATGGACCTCATGCTGGCGATGAGCGTCGGCAAACGCCTCGAACGCGAAGGCCACAAGCTGGAGTCCTGGCAGCGGCGGCAGCTCCTGCACAGTTGTCGCTTCGCCAAGGAAGAGCTGCTTTCTGCCGACCGAAGCAAGGAAGTTGCGCCGGTGGTGGTTCTTGGACGTGGCTCGAAGGTGATTGGCGGATCGATCAAGACCCAGCTCACCCGAGGCGACGTCGAAAAATTTCTGCTCGATGGCTTCTTTCCGCAGGTCGAGTCCGCAGCGCGTCCGATGGCGGCGCGACGCATGGGTCTGCAAGAGATTGGCCTACCATTTGCGTCCGATCCGGCGGTCACCCGGCATCTGGCGAAGTTTCTTGGAGATCACCGATTGCCGACGGCGCTGCTCTTCAATGGCGGCGTCATGAAGGGCACCCCGCTGCGTCGGCGAATCGAGCAAGTGCTGTCTTCTTGGGCGGGCCAGCCGGTGCGGGCGCTGACCGGTGCTGACTATGATCACTCGGTGGCGCTCGGCGCGGCCTATTACGGTCTGGTTCGTCGCGGCCACGGACTACGGATTCGTGGCGGCACCGCCCGTTCTTATTACATCGGCGTCGAGGCAGCGATGCCGGCGGTGCCCGGGATGGATCCGGTTCTGCATGCGCTGTGCGTTGCTCCACGCGGTATGGAAGAGGGCACCAGCGCTGAAGTGCCCGGTCGTGAGTTTGGGCTGTTCGTTGGGCAGCCCGTCGAATTCCGCTTCTTGTCTTCGTCTACTCGTCGGGGTGACCAGGTCGGTGAGTTCATCGAAGAGGTGGACCGCGATCACGGCATCGAAGAGCTGGCCTCCGTCGAAACGGTCTTGGCAGCGGGCGAAGGTGCGACCCCTGGCAGCCAGATCCCGGTGCGCTTGACCAGCCACGTCAGCGAGGTCGGCGTGCTCGAGCTGTGGTGCGTCTCTCGGGACGGTCAGCGGCGCTGGAAGCTCGAATACAACATTCGCGAGCGATCCGCTGCTGTGGGTGATGACTCGTCGATTGGGCAGCCCGAAGGCCCCGAGCTTGAGCTTGGCAACGGGAGCTAAGCAGTGAGCGCTCGTTATCTGGTTGGACTCGACCTGGGGACCACCAACTCCGCGCTGGCGTTCATTGATACGCAGGAGCAGCCACGACGGGTCCGGGACTTTGCGATCCCGCAGCTTGTCGGTCCGGCGGATGTCACGGCGCGTCCGACATTGGCATCCGTGCATCACCACCTGGGGGAACACGAGCTTCCCAAGGACTCGACGCGGTTACCGTGGACGCCGGTTTCCCAACCCGCACCGGATTATGTCGTCGGAGAGCTCGCCCGAGCCCAGGCACTACTCGTCCCGGGCCGAGCGGTGCTGTCCGCCAAGAGCTGGCTGTGTCATCCCAAGGTGGACCGGCTGCAACCGATCCTGCCGTGGGGTGGTGCGACCGATGTACCGCGTCTGTCCCCGGTAGATGTCTCGGCACGGTACCTATCGCACATGCTGTCGGCGTTTTGTCACGAGCGTGGCACGACGATGGCGGATATCGAGCTGACGCTGACCGTTCCGGCCTCGTTTGATGAGGTGGCCCGCGAGCTGACCGTGGAAGCGGCCCGGCGAGCCCAGATGCCGCTCACAGCCCTTGTGCTGCTCGAAGAACCGCAGGCGGCGTTTTATCACTGGCTGTCGCAGCATGCCCGACTCACCGAGGAAGTCGAAGCAGGCGACCAGATCTTCGTGTGCGACATCGGTGGCGGAACGACCGACTTCACGCTCATCTCGGTGCAGAAGTCGGCGGCGCGGGGCGGCAAGCGCATCGGCTTCACCCGCACGGCGGTGGGTGAACACCTGCTGCTCGGCGGCGACAACATGGATCTGCTGCTGGCCCGTCGAGTCGAGCAGCAGGTTGGTGGCGGACGGCTGGCCTCGCATGCCTTCGCCGGTCTGTCGCAAGCTTGTCGTGTCGCCAAAGAGAAGCTGCTCGGTGAAGATCCACCGGACCAGTGGAGCATCCACGTGGCCGGTCGCGGCAGTCGCTTGATCGGGGGCGGCCTACACAGCGAGCTGCTGCGGGCCGACGTCGAGAGCGCCATCCTCGATGGTTTTTTTCCGCGAGTGCCTGCTGCTGCCGAGCCTTCGCGCACCCGGTCCGGTTTGCAGGAGTTTGGCCTGCCATATGCCGCCGATGCTGCGGTGACCCGCTACATCGCGGCCTTTTTGCGTCAGCACAAGGCCACGCCCACCGTGGTGCTCTATAACGGTGGTGTCTTGTGTGCGCCCAAGATTCGCGAGCGCATCCTCGATGTTCTGCAAGAGATGACCGGTCAGCGGCCACGGCTTCTGACCAACGATGCGCCGGATCTGGCGGTGGCGCGGGGTGCCGCCTACTACTCCCTGTCGCGTCGAGGTGAAGGTCTGCGAATCTCGGGTGGGGCAGCGCGGGCCTACTACATCGAGGTCGAGACCCACGATCAGCGAGTCCCACGTCAGGTCTGTCTGCTGCCGCGAGGCATGGAAGAAGGAAGCGAGCTTACGCTGCCACCGCCGCCGATGGAGCTGAAGCTCAACCGGCCCGTGCGGTTTCGGCTGTTTTCGAGCGTGCTGCGCGAAGGGGACCAGCCCGGCGACGTCCTGCGCATCGAGCCGAGCGAGCTGCTGGAGCTGCCGCCTTTGTATACGGTGCTCCGCCATCCCAAGTCGTCGCAGCAGCGGCCCGTGACGGTGCAGCTCAAGTCGCGGCTCTCCGAGATTGGCACGCTCGAGCTGTGGGCGGTGGCCACCGACAAGGAACCGGACGGGGAGGTGCCGCTCAAGTGGCGATTGCAGTTTGATCTGCGTCAGAGCGAAGGCAGTCAGCCCGCCGCCGCACAGCGTCAGGATGGCGACGAAGAGGTCGACGCAGTCCCCGCCGAGCAAGCAGGCCTGATTGCCGCCGCTGCCGAGCTGATTCGGGGGGTCTTCGTGGGCAACACCGCCGCCGCTGGTCTGCCCAAGGCGCTCGTGCAAGTGCTTGGGCCACGGGATGGCTGGTCCACGGCTACGCTGCGGGCGGTCTGGGAAGAACTCAAGCAGCAGCGGGAACGACGCGGTCGCAGTGCGGCTCATGAGGCGCGCTGGCTCAACCTGGCCGGTTTTAGTCTTCGTCCCGGCTTTGGCTATGCACTCGATGACTGGCGGGTCAAAGAGGCCTGGCGGGTCTTTAACGCCGGGCTCGTCCACGAAAAGGACGATACCTGCCGCCTTGAGTGGTGGATTTTGTGGCGTCGCATCGCGGGCGGGCTGTCGCGCAACCAGCAAGAGGAAATCTGGAAGCGCGCCGCACCGCTGGTGGTTCCTTCGCTGAAGCGCCCCGACCGCAAGCCCGTAAGCCCGCATGAAACCGCCGAGGTCTTTCGGGTCTTGGCAGCGTGCGAGCGGCTCGATGTCAAAAAGAAGATCGAGCTGGGCGATACCGTGCTGGCGCTGCTCGAAAAGAAGCGCAGTGAGTTTGGGCTGTGGGCGATGGGTCGAATTGGCGGACGGCTGCCACTGTATGGTCCGATGGACTCGGTGGTCGCGCCGAGCCTGGCCGACAAGTGGATCGGGCGGCTTTTGCGACTGGCACCCGAATCGGGCGACTCGGCAGAGGAACGCTATCAGCTTGCCCACGCGGTCACCGAGCTGGCACGGCTGAGCGGAGATCGGGTGCGGGATCTGGCGCTGCCGATGCGGCAGAAAGTGGCGGACTGGCTCCATGCCCAGCTTGCGGAGGAAGAAGGGACGCGGCTCGCGCAGATGGTGCTCGAGATCGTGCCCCGCGAAGAACGCGAGGAGCGATTTGCCTTCGGAGACTCGCTGCCTTCGGGACTTCGGCTGCTGGCTTCACCGACGGAAGGCGAGCCATCACCTGCGTAACTCGCAAGCTCTGGTGTTGAATGGCGAGCGAAAGCTCGTTAGCCTCACCGACCATGAGCTTGTTTGAAAAGGGGCTGACCTATGGACGGTTGGCCTTTGAGGAAGCCAGTCACCGCGCCCGCACCATTGAAGAAGACCTCAAGGCCCGGCGCGAGGTCGACATCGCCGGTATGGTCAACGGGCTCCGTGCCCGGCTCGGTGAGCAGCTAGAGCTGGAAGAGCTACCCATCGACGGCGATCTCCGCAATCACTCGCTGCCGCTCGGCGTTTCGTCGGTTAGCACCTGGGCCTATCGCAGCAAGAAGGTCCGCAAGATCGTGCTCAGCCAGGTGGTCGTTGGTCCTTCGCTGCTCCCCGCCGTGGAAGGTCTGGCGCTGACGATTTTCCCCGAATACGAATGGGATGTGCCGAGCTTCCTGTGCGACCTGATGGCGCTGCCGTGGTGGGTGTCGGTCAACGCCGAGGTCTACGGGCGCGAGTGGCAGACCCAGAATGTGCTGACCCCGCTGCGCTCCGCTTTCTTGCGGCTGGGCAGCGAATCGGGGCCGCTGTGGTGTGCCAAGCAAGCCTCGGGCGATGGTCTCCACGCCAAGCTGCGTCCCCGCCAGGTCGAAGAAGGCTTTGCCGCGCTCACCCAAGCGCTGTCGCAGTATTTGCAAGTGTTCAACGATCCACCACCGGGCCGCTCGAAGAGCGATCAAGAGGCTCTGTTTGCCGCGTTCCACCAAAACGGTCCGCGTCTGCGCATGCGCCGACCGTTCGGGGATGCCTGGGCCGAGCGCTACAGCCGCCTTTTGTTTGAGTAGCTCCGCCCGTCCACCCACAAGGCGCTTCTTGACAGCGGATCTTGTGAAAGATAGCTTTCAAAAACCAAGCGAATTTTCGAAGCCCGCCTTTGCCACTTCTTCCTCTTCTGTATAGACACGATGTACCGCAGGTCGCCTTATTCGGGCACCGACAGCGGTTCTCTGTCTACCCGCTCGCGACGCAACCAGGCGCCGTCGCAGGCTGGTGTAAAGGGCTCGGTGGGTTGCCGCCTTTTAACCTGGAGTCTAGGCCGTGCCGAAGGTCGGTAGCGGTCCGCAGTCGACTCCCCCAATCCATGGTTGTCCCGTGCGCTCGGCGCATGCGAACCGTCCACCTGACGAGGGTGCTACGGCTCGCTTCTCCGTCGAGCCTGCCTGGCTCGCGGAGCCACGTTGAGCATCACGGCGACACGTTCAAGAGGTTTCTATGCAAGATACTGGTTCGCCGAGCGACAGCAAGACGCTGCTCGCTGGCGCAGCAGAGGCCCAAGCCTCCGCCCCCGTTTCATCGTCCATCACTGCTTCGGCCCTGACCGATAGCGCTGCGTCCGAAGCTGTCCCTGTGCAGGCTGCCATTGTGCATGCCCAGCCGCCCACAGGTGCCGCGCTCACCTCTGCCGCTCCTCCTGCCATCGCCAAAAGCGAGCTGACTGAAGCCGACTACGGTCCCTGTCCGCGCACCTTCGAAGAGATGGGCCTGTCCGAGGACGTGGCCAGCTCCCTGCGCGACATGGGCTTTTCCGAGCCGATGCCGGTCCAGCAGCGGGTGTACCGACCCGCGATTGCCGGGCGCGACCTGATTGTTCAGTCCCGTACTGGTTCGGGAAAGACGGCGGCCTTTGGCATTCCGTTTGTGCAGTCGATTCTCGATCCGAAGGCGGATGTCCGAAACGGCTTCCCGCAGGTGCTGGCGCTCGGACCGACCCGCGAGCTGGCGCTGCAAGTCTCGAACGAGATTGGCCGCATTGCCGCCAAACGGCAGCTTTCGATCACCGCCATTTACGGTGGTGCCCCGATGGGTCGTCAGGTCGACGCGCTCAAGGCCGGTGCCCACCTGGTGTCCGGTACGCCAGGCCGGGTGCTCGATCACATCCGACGCGGCACCCTGAACCTGTCGAAGGTCAAAGCGCTGGTGCTCGATGAAGCCGACGAGATGTTGTCGATGGGCTTCCTCGAAGACATCACCGAGATCCTCAAGCGCTGCCCGCCCGAGCGACAGACGCTGCTGTTTTCGGCGACGATTCCCGATGAAGTGCTGCGCCTGCAGCACCGCTACCTGCGCTCGCCGCTCAACATCCATCTATCGGGCGAGGGCATCTCCGCCGCCGAGATCGTCCATGCCTACTACATGGTCACCGGCATGGGCCGGATGCGCGACCTGCTGCGCGTCATCGAGATCGAGCGTCCCGAGAGCGCGATCATCTTTTGCAACACCCGCGAAGAGACGTCTGCTGTTGCCGAGTTCCTGCGCAACAACGGTCATGACGCCGAGCCCATCTCCTCGGATCTGAACCAGACCGAGCGCGAGCGGGTGATGAAGCGGATGAAGGCCAAGGATCTCAAGTTCCTGTGCGCCACCGATGTCGCAGCTCGCGGAATCGACATCTCCGACCTGCCGTTTGTCATCAACTACACCTTCCCCGAGTCCGCCGAGGTCTACGTCCACCGCACGGGTCGCACCGGACGGGCGGGCAAGCGCGGCATCGCGGTGTCGCTCATCAGCCCGCGAGAGCTGGGGAACTTCTACTACCTCAAGCTGACCTACAAGATTCGCCCCGAGGAGCGCGCTCTGCCGACCGAGGCCGAGGTGCAGACGCTGCGCGAGGGTCAGTTCATGGACCGGCTGCACAAGGATCTCGGCAGCAAGAATCCGGGGCCCGAGTACCGCTCGCTGCTCCGGCGGCTTCTGGCGAGTGAATCGGGAGAGTCGGTGCTGGCGATGCTGCTGGAGCAGCACCTAAACCACCGTCCCTCGCGTCCAGCTCATCCGCCACAGGGCGGTGGTGATGGACCGTCTCGCCCGACGGAACGGCGGCCCCATCGTGAAGACGACCGCCGCCCGCGTGAAGACGATCGCCGTCCGCGTGATGACGCCGGTCGTCCGGCTCGTCCCGCGCCCGTGCGCAGTCCAGAAGTTGCTGCGCCCCGAGCCGAGGCACCTGCGCCGCGTCCAGAGGTTCCAGCCCCCCGAGCCGAAGCACCCGCGCCGAGAGCCGAAGCACCCGCGCCCCGAGCCGAAGCACCCGCGCCGCGTCCAGAGGTTCCAGCCCCCCGAGCCGAAGCACCCGCGCCCCGAGCCGAAGCACCCGCACCGAGAGCCGAAGCACCCGCACTGCGTCCCGAAGCTCCTGCCCCACGAACCGAAGCGCCAGCCCCGCGCTCGGAAGGTGCTGTTCTCCGCCCCGAAGGACCGGGTCGCGGGGGCGACAGCCGTAGCGTTGGTGAGGATCGTCGTCCTCGCGATGACCGGCGACCAGCTCGTGACGAGGACCGGCGAGGTCGTGATGACCGGCGTCCGGGTCGTGATGACCGTCGTCGTGATGGGGATCGGGACCGAGGCCGTGGACCTCGTCGTGATGAGCCGGGCGAGCGCAGCGCTGAGCCCGCTCAGGTGCAAGCCCCAATCGGGACGCCGGCGGGCACGCCGACCGACATCATCCATACCGATGACGGCCGCGAGTTCTGGGAAGCCTGGGCCGATGCCCGCGCCAAGACCTCCAAGCCGAGCGATGCGCCCTCGACGGAACCCGCCGCCCGTGGTGGCGAGGTGCCCGCTGCCGATGACGGTGGCGATCGTCGCCCGCGCCGCCCGCTGCGGGACAGTCGACCGCCAAGCCCCGGTGAGGTTCGCCTGTACCTCAACGTCGGTCGTCGCGACAACCTCGATGACAGCGGCCTGCGGCAGTTTGTAGCCGCCCAAGGCGTGTCTGAGATCCCGATGGAGCTGCACAGCTCGCACGCCTACCTGTTCGTCCCCGAGGAACAAGTAGAGCCCACCATCGTCGCCCTGTCCGGCAAGCCGCTCGGCACCCGCGCCGTCGTCTGCGAACGCGCCCGCAAATAACTACGGTTCCGTCGTTTCCCTGGCGTTTGTCTCGTGGTGCTCCCTCCGTTCGGGGGGCACCTCCTTGACAAGGCGCAAGGTGATTCACTATGCGTGTGCTTGTGCGGTGCTGAAAGCGGTGACGCTTAGCAGCCGACCACCGAGTTATGCACATCACTGCGAATACGACGGGCATGCTGGCCGGGCTGACGGTCGCCACCGACAAGGACGCGTGCGACCACTGTGTGGTGGTGATCAAGGGCACCTTCCAAACCAGTGCAGGCGGCGCGATGACGCTTGTCGAAGCACAGCAGCCACTGGTGACCGCTGACGAGCACTACGGCGATCCCGCCTTTACCTGCGTGCGCTACGAAAGTGATTTCGCGCTAGAGAAGCCGCAAACCGATGTGATCGTGGTCGGCAAGGCGGTCGCGCCACCAGGGCGGTGTGTCACGAAGCTGGCTGTACGGTTGGAGGTGCAGGGGCGACGCAAAGAGCTGACGGTCTATGGTGATCGGCGCTGGACCACGACGCTGGGTATGGTGGGGATCAGTGACCCGGTCCCTTTTGCGGAAATCCCCATCACCTTCGACCGCGCCTGGGGTGGGTTCGACGACAGCCGAGGGCCCGACCAAGTGGTGGTCGAGCCGCGCAATCCGGTCGGCGTCGGCTTCCATCCGCATCGTAGCCGCGCCCGCATGGCCGGTCTGCCCGTCCCCAACATTGAGCAGCTCGGGCGTGCCATTGCGTCCCCGCGTGATTACCACGAGCCGGTGGGTTTTGGCTGTGTGGGTCGAGTCTGGCAGCCGCGTGTGACGTTGGCGGGTACCTACGACAAGCGCTGGCGCGACGAGCGAGCGCCGTACCTGCCCGCAGACTTCGATACGCACTACTTTCAGTGCGCGCCGCTGGACCAGCAATTTCCCCACTTCCAAGGCGGTGAGCGGATCTGCTGCATACACATGGCCGAGCAAGAGCTGGTCGAGTACGTCCTTCCTTCGTGGACCGTACCTGTGCGGTTTCGTTTCTGTGATGCCGAAGCGGAGCGTACTGCCGTGCTCGACACTGTCATCCTGGAACCACACCTGTTCCGGGCCACGCTGGTCTGGCGCGCCAGCGTCCCGTTGCGTAAGAAACTGACAGCGCTGCGGGACGTGTTGGTGGGCGATCTGCCCCTCTGTGAGGGCCGTCGACCCGTCGGTTACCGCAACGGAAAGCCCCGCTTTGCAGGGCTGGCCGATGCCATCCGGTGGCTCCGCCAGCGCCGCGAAGGACGATCATGACGTCTGCACCAGTCTACGTGAGTGCCGCAGGGCTGGCCTGTCCGGTTGGCATGACTTGGGCTTGCGCCTGCGCGGCCATGCGTGCCGGGATCACGCGCAAGAGCAGTTCTGCATACCGTGACAACCAAGGTCGAGAGATCGTCGCGTCCTCTCTACGCGACTTGCTGTCCGAGGATTCCTCGTATGAGGAGCGGTGGCTGTTTCTGCTCATCCACGCGCTGCGAGACGTCACACGACACCGGGGTGGACCAGTGGTGCTCCAGCGGATGCCGTTGTTTCTGACACTTCCACCGGCACGCGGTGGCCAAGCTTACTCTGCTGCGTTTGCTTGTGAAGCGTTGTCCCGAACGCTCGGCCTACAGCTTTCGCCGGACAACCTCCACCTCCTGACAGGAGGTGCCTGCGGTGGTTACCTGGCGCTCGATCTGGGCCGTGCGAGCGTCCGTGCTGGCGTGCCGTGTGTCGTAGCGGCAGCCGACTCCTTGCTCTCTGCGTGGAGGCTGCTCCCACTGGCGGAGCAGGACCGCTTGATCGTGGAAGGCAACTCCGACGGACTGATTCCGGGCGAGGCCGCTGCCGCGCTGATGCTCAGCCAAGACAGCCGCGACGCGCTCGCTCAACTCTGTGGGGTCGGGTTTGCAACGGAGCCGTCGCTTCTTGGCAACGAGATCCCGTTGCGTGCGGATGGACTGATTGCCGCAGTCCGTGCGGCGCTGTCGGAGGCCAGCTTGCAGCTGCACGACCTCGACTTCCGGCTGTCCGATGCCGCAGGCGAGAGCTTCCACTTCAAAGAGCAAGCGCTGCTCGTGTCTCGGCTGCTTCTTACACGGAAGCCCGACTTCCCGCTCTGGCTCCTCGCAGAGTCGTTGGGTGATACCGGAGCCGCCGCAGGGCTATGCAGCCTGCTGTGGGCCATGGCTGCCTGGCAACGACAGTATGCACCCGGTCCGCGAGCGTTGGCCTGTGCTGGTAACGAACAAGGTGCTCGCGCCGCCGTCGTATTCACCAGCGTTCAGTAGAGGAGCGCATCCACATGGGCAAAAACGTGTTCGCTAACAACATGGAGATCGCCCACAAGGCGGGCGATGGCAAAGTGCTGGCCGCGTTTCCCGATGTGTGTCTGAGCCCACCGCCGCCGCCCGCCGGGCCCGTGCCAGTGCCGTATCCCAACACGTCGTTTGCCAAGGATCTACAGGACGGAAGCACGACCGTGAAGATTGGCGTCAAGCCGCTCGCTCTCAAGGGACAGAGCTTTTATCAGTCCTCTCCCTTGGGAAATGAAGCGGCGACCCGCAACTTTGGTGGCGCAGTGATCACCCATACCATCTCGGGCAAGACCTACTTTGCGGCCCACTCGATGGACGTGATGGTCGAGGGCAAGAATGTCTGCCGGCATCTCGACCTCACCACCAGCAATCACGCCAGCTATCCGGGCAGCACGCCACCTTTCCCCAATGCTGAAATGCAGGCTGCTGCCACCCAAGCCATCGCAGACAAGAAGTGCGCCTGCTGCAACGGCCCTCAGCATTCCGATGGCGCAGATATGCATCGTGATGAGTGGTATGAGGACAATATCCAAGAGGAGTCTGCGCGCAGAAGCCAAGGCATTCAGAAGGGCATCGACGCGAACAAGCAGGCGCTGGCGAACGCGCTGAAGGGTGGGGACGCTGATGCAATCACTGCCGCCGGATTCAAGCTTGCTAAAAAAGAAGCCGAACTCGCTGAACAGAACGCCTGGCGTGACAAAAAGCTGAGAGAGTACAAAGAGTTAAGCCGCAAAGCAGTAGCTGCCAAAAGCTGTGGTTGCCCTCCGGTTGCCCCTAGTCCTCCTTGCGATGTCTACCATAAACAACCGTCCAAGGGTGACGAGCGTCAGAAGCAGCATAAAAGCATCGATAGCAAATGGCGAAACTACAGGCCAGCGCAGCAACAAAAAGCCAGTGCAGACCGTATTCCGCCTCTGAGAGAGATGGAAGAGGATGATCAAGTGAACCACCTCACCCCCAAAAGTGCCGGTGGATGCCCTACGGGTCAGGGGAACTTGACCCTCGACAAGAAATTGTGTCCAGCCTGTAAGAAACTGGAAGCCGAATTTACTGACTTCCAGAAGTTGGGATAAGTCCGATGGATGATGAACGTTCGTTTGACTGGTACGGCGCAGGCTACGACGCATTCCCTGCCGAGGACTTACAACAGGCTGCACGCCACCCTGCTCCCCGTGACGAATGGGGCCTACTAAGGGCCACCATCACGCAAGCACGCCACGGAGCATTTGGGCTGGTGAGCCAGGTAGTGAGGGAACTCATCGGGCAAACTCGCGATACTGAACTTCACGGCGTCGCTTGTAGCGTGGTGGCAGACGCCGGAACCGCAGCCGATCTTGAAGCCCTGGTTCTTACTCTTCAGAAGAGTACCTCATTCGATCGCGGTCTAGATATCGTCACCGCGTTGGCTGCGAGAGGGCGACTGGCGGATGTTCCGGTGTTGTTCCGGTTCTATGAGATGAACCGGAGACACACCGACTCCGACAGCATTCCTATGATGCTGGACTGGCTTCTTACCAAGCCTGCCGAGGAGTCCTTATCCGCGCCTCCAGAGGAGCAATGGGAAGAGTATCGGACGGCGGTTGCGGAGCGCTACTTCCGTCTATGGAACGAACTCGGAACCAATCTGATCCATGTCTACCGTGGCCGCGCATTTGCGCTTGGATCCCTCGTGACGGCGATGCTGAAGGATCTTCGCAAGGGCTTGTTGGATCCAGACGATCGCCACAAATTCGAGGTGACCACGGGACTGTCATGCAGCAAGTGGTTCACCCATGGCAAAGTCAACTTGCTCCAAGCCAGGGCGGATCTTGAGCTCTTCCATGAATCTGGGAAGGCCAACGGCTACCCAGTCGGCCAGCACATTTTTATGGGCCACTTTATCGAAGATGTCGGATCTGCTGCGCAGATTTTCGCGGCGTACCCACCCAATCGAGGAATGGATGTGCCTGAGGTGCGCACGATCTTCGATGTGGACGACTACTTCGCCCTACCTCTCGGCTTCGAGCCGTTCCGAGGTGGGTACTTTGTTCGGTCGACAACGCCTCCACCTTCAGCAGCGCTGACGATTCATCGAGACTGGCCCTGGCTTTCCCTGCACACCTGCCTTCGTGCAGCGATGTCGGGCAATCGTACTCCGCTAGAGGGTTTGTCTGCCTTGATCGGCAAGGACAATGAGCCGATGTTCCAACGTGCCGCCATTGACCTGATCGCAGACGCAGCAGATGACTGCGTCCTCGATCCCTGGCGAGAAACAATCCGTCGGGGGGCGTCACCCGACCTGACCTATTCGCTGTGCTGGGGGCTCCTTCGCCGCAGCATGCTTTGCGATGTCCCACTCGTACTAGAGGCCTACCGCCGAAACGCCAACAACCCCAAGTATGCTCATTTGGAAAGTAGACTAAACCAGATGTTCGCGTTTCAGGCGGTGCGGCATGGACCCCACCAACCTATCGGGTGTCAGGCCTGTTGCGAGAAGACCACCATTTGCTATCAAGCGTTGTCTCAACGGCTTGGTCGGGAAGATGTACCTATCTTTCGCGGCGGTCTGTTTGGTGTGATCGCGCTCGCCCGCGAGATCATCGACCTCAAATATGGGCCCGAGCTTACCGTCGACTTGCGCCAGAGGTTTGAGGCTTCCACGGGTATCAACTGCTCCGACTGGGAAACGTCGGAAGGCTTCGACCCCCAGATGGCGGCTGCCAGTGCGCAGAAGTTTCTGGAGAGTCGTGAATCGGTAGCCTACCGACCTGGCCAGCTGTACTTCTTTGGGAGACCGATTCAACAGTAAGTCTTGGTGCGGAGACCAGCGGTGACGACGGCCGATCCCCGCGTCTTCAGCGCAGCGGCTTCACGCCACCGAGCCGCTTTAAGCCAAATCCCACTCGATAGACATCCGGCAGGTTGATTCGCTGGTCTGGCATGCGCGAGAAAATGCCTACCGACGTAAGCTGTTCGATAAGACCTGCTGAAAAATCATTGGAGCGGCCTGGTAGTACGCCTTGACGCTGCTCACCGAGTTTCTGCTTGAGCTTGGCCTTGACCCATCGCTCGTCGATCTGAGTCAGCGAGCAGGGAACAGTTAATTCCTTGAGCGGCTTCATGACCTCGCGAATCCATGGGAAGTCTTCCTCGAACTCTTCCACGCGGATCTGCGAGGCCTTTTGGACACCGCGCTTGAGCGCTTCATAGTGAAGGGCCTGCGGGTGCTGCGGATAGCAGCGGTCCGTGTCTTCGGCGGCTTCTCGCAGCGCGGCCAGAAACGAGCGCGGACTCACCTGACCATAGGCATCGGCCAGGTGGTTCGGCAACCAGGTGTAGGGATAGCCACGAAGCCGATTGCTCCCCATAAACTCCCCGGCGAGCACCTCGAATATCGACCGCTGGGTCTCTTCGTCCGTGTTCATCTCGTCCGAGCCGTGCCAGACGCCCTCGTGCAGCCCCAGGCGTTGGTGGAATACCTGCTTGCACAGCTCGCGAAATCCCGGCTGCCCCTCGGCAGTGGGCGCATTGAGCAGGTACTGCCACAGGAGTCCAAAGAGCTGTGCTCGCGGCCAAGACAAGTCAATCGCACCCGTCAGCACTTTCGAGGCATCGGGAAAGCGTCCGATCTCTGGTCCCACCAGCATGTCGGGCCGAACAAACGCCTTGAGGCGAATGAACCGGAAAGACCGAAACTCGAGCAGGTTTTCCAGCAGACCATCGAGCAGCCTGGCCCTACTGTCCCACGTTGTGGCAGTGCGGTCGAGTGCATCGAAGACAAACAGCCCCAGCGTCTGCTTCTGGGCCATCTGCTGATGCGCCGTACTGAGGTTTCGTTCCGCTAGCTCTGGATTCTGCGCCACCCAGCCTACCCGGTCCGTCCAGGTTTCGAGATGCTCCGGAATGGCTCGAACTCCCCACAGCACAACCGTTCGCCAGATCAGCCGAGGCTGATGTGACGTTAGCAGCAGCTCCAAGGTGTCGCGGCCCGGATATGCTTGCGGATTTAATTGTTCGCCGAAGCCGGGCTTCACCTCGATGCTCGTCGGCATCATCGCGGAGGGGAAGATCTGCTTGAGGAGCCAGCTTAGGTCCTCGAACTGCAAGACCGACCACCAGACGCTCTTGCCCGCGCCGCGAATCCCCCGCACCAGGGCATGGTCCGGGTGGAGCGCACGCAGGTGGGTCTTCGGAATGTAGAGGTACTTGGCCTCTGGCACTCCGATGTTTTGGGCGGGGATCGCGCTCAAGAAGGCCGAGCGAAACGTTCGGGAGTCCATGGTTTAACCGGCTCTGTCCAGCAGGAGTTCCGTGGCTCTTTTGGTGAAGTCGCCGTACGCGGCCTCAACCTCAGCCTTCGCAAAGGCCTCCGGCTGATTCACGGGATCGAAGTCGAGGAACCACCGATACCAGCGAATCGGGATCGGCTGATGCGGAGCGTCGGAGTCATCAAGCGAGTAGTTCCAGACCTCGTGACACTCGGCGGTCCAATCATCGGTCGGTGAGTCTTTGTCTGGCTCAGGCTCGGACTCGTACACAGACCTGGAAAACAGATCGTACAGGCGCGTCTGAAGCGAGCGCATATATTCGGGACGATTGGTATCTGGAACGAGCGCAGCGACGGCTTGTAGATTGTTGCGGTAGCTCAGCAGGCGCTCGGGATGACGGCGGAAGCTGTCAAACAGAAGCTGATAGCCCGTCATGGTCTGCGGTGTATTGACCGCGAACAGCAGTGCCAGCGCATCCAGTCGGGTGATGGCCATGGCCGCGATGTCGTGCAGCCCTGCTCGACTATCGAGGAGCACCACATCTGGCCTCACCTGCTCTTCGAGCTTCATAAGGGCCAGGAAGATTCGCGACGCGAAGTCTGGCGGGCCATCCGGGATGCCCTGATAGATGCGGCTGAGCTTCGCCAGGTAGTCGCCGGGCGCTTCCCCATGAGCCGGCACCACCACGATTTCTCCGCGTGAACCCTCGGCAAACGGGCTGGATGCGCAGATATGAGGAAGAATCACGGCACCCTGTCCGACGCCTTCTTCAATCAGGTAGTCGACCAAGCCAAAATCAGGACTCCGTCCGGGCGGCAGCAGGATCGAGCTGATCCCGGGCGATTCCAGATCCAAATCGACCACCAGCACGCGTTTGCCTCGCACTTCGGCCAGATGCTTTGCCCAGATGGCCAGCGCGGTCGACCGTCCCACACCGCCCTTCACTCCGTACAGGGTTGCTCGACGTGGCTGTGGACTCCCCGCCTGCGGTGGAGCGGATAGCGGGGGGCGGAGCCAGTCTTGTCCGGTGATCTGCCGCTCTAGGAGCCTGACGCCTGGCTGCTCGGGAAGGGACAAGATGTCAGGGGAGGAAAAGACCGCCTCTGGGTCAAACAGTCGTGAGCCCAGTAGGAACACGTCACTTTCGTCCGGGCCCGGACTGTAGCGTCCCAGAAGCTGATCGAACTGGGACGCTGTAGCTTGCAGAGACTCCGTGAAGAGCGGCTGCTCCCGGTCGTCCACTGCGATCCGCACGCAGCCATACACATCTCGCACCAACAGGGGCTGGCCACCCAGCACCGCCGTGTGTTCCAAGACGAAGGCCGCTGCTAACGGCAGCACCTTGTCGAACAACACGGGCGATGGATCGGGCGTGGGAAGCGCAGTGGGCATAGATCACAGACTCTTTTTCAAGATGCCAGCTACTTGGAGCGATTCGAGCACGGACAGCAGCTTGGACGCCGCCTGTTTATGCTTCTCGACGACATCTTTGCTGATCTTGTTGTCACAAGCGTAGCGCTGGTTGACATGCCAGTCGGAAAACGGGTTGCTTCGCGGGAGGTTCTTTAGATGCTCGGTCAGCTTTGGAGTCTGCCGGAAAGAGGCCAGCTCAGCCCATCGTGCGTTGATGTGAACCTTGTCGGTCGGTGCAAAGCGCAGTCCCCGGGCTTCGCTCACGACATCGGCAACAATGTTCACAACGCTGTCCGCACAGTATCCGTAGAGCTGGTCCGCATTTTCGTAGGCTGGTGGCGTAGCGCCGAGCAACGTCTGCGCGTCCCGTGCATGCCTACGTGCGGCCTGTTCCCAACAGTGGCGAGTCATGCGTCACCTCGGCGACACCCTTACATACCCGTCTGATGACGGCAAGGGTCATCCATGAGCTACGGCCGATCCCCGCGTCTTCGGCGTAGCTCTAGGGTGTCTAGGGTGGCGACTAGGTCGCTGGGGCCGTCGACTACGAAGTGGGCACCGGCTTGGCGGAGCCTGGCTCTGGCTTCGGTGACAAGCTGCTCCTGCTCGGCAGCGGGCAGGGCGGCGAGCTGGGCCTCATCGAGTCCGATTTCGTTGCCGCAGCGGGCGAAGGCGACCGTCCACATTCCGGCGTTGAGTCCCTCGGCGACATCGGCCACGGTGTCCCCGACCTTGACGATTGCGGACAGCGGCCACACGCCGAGCTGCTCGGCACAGCGCACCGCCATCCACGGCGCGGGGCGTCCCTGTTTCACATCGGATACGGTCCACACCGCGTCGGGTACATAGCCGCGCTCGGCGGCCAGGGGGCGCAGCTCGGCCATCATCTCGGCGGTGTAGCCGGTCGTCGAACCCACCTTGAGCCCACGCCTGCGCAGCTCGGCCATCATCGGCAGTACGCCGGGAATCAGCTCCGTCCGCTCGCGCAGCTCGGCAAGCTGCATCGGTAGAAACTGCGCAAACAGGCGGTCGATCTCGGCCTCGCCGGGACGCGACCCGTGGATCTGCTGCCAGCGTGTCGCTACGTCCGCCAGACCGAGGATGTCGGCGATGTGATCCCGCTTGGCCCGCCCCATCGGTCCACGGGCCTGGGCTGCGGTAATCGGGACGCCCTGTGCCGCAAACAGCTTGTGTAGGGCGAGGACCGGGGCCAGGCTGCCGAAGTCGCAGACCGTCCCGGCCCAGTCGAAGATCACGGCCTGTAACGGCACAAACGACGAAGACTCGAAGCGTATAGGGCTGTGGGTCATGGGCGGTTCTCGGGGGTGGCTGCGGTGGGGAGAGCGAGCGGCACGGCGATCCCTTGGGCGGCCAGCACTTCGGCGATGGCGGTGAGCAGCGCGGTGAAGTCGGGCGGGTGAAGGTCACCGATCGTGCCAATTCGGAAGCAGGCGGCGCTGCTGACCTTGCCGGGATAGATGACCAGGCGGCGTGCGCTCAGCGCCTGATAGAACGCGGGGAAGTCAAAGCGCGGGTCATCGGGATAGTAGAAGGCGCTGATGATGGGGCTCTGCTGGCTCGGCGGTAACAAGGTGCGGAATCCGAGCGCCGCCATTCCCTGGTGTAGCCGGTCGGAGTTGCCTTGATAGCGGGCGCGCCGTCCGGCCACTCCACCCTCTGCGGAAAGCTCGCGCAGGGCCTGCCGCAGCGCCAGCAGCACATGGGTCGGCGGCGTGAAGCGAAACTGCCCGGTCTTGTCCAGCCCGGCAAGCTGCGCGGACAGGTCCAGACTCAGGCTGTGGGCGCGTCCGCTCGGCAGGGCGGCTCGTCTGGCGAGGACCAGTCCGCAGCCCGGCACACCTTGCAGACACTTGTTCGGGGACGTGACCAGGAAGTCGATTCCCAGCTCGCCGAGCGGAATCGGGATCGCGCCAAAGCTGCTCATCGCATCGACAATCACCGACAGTCCGGCCTGCTGGGCGGCGGCACACAGCGCGGGCAGGGGATTCACCTGGCCGGTCGAGGTCTCGCAGTGGACCAGGGCCAGGTGGGTAAGCTGCGGCTCCTTCTGCTTCACCTCGGCGAGGACGGCGGCATCGAGCGGCTGGGTCTCGGGAAAGCGGCGCACGATGTGGCGGATCTGGAGGGTGCGGGCCAGCTCGGCCAGCCGGTCGCCATAGGCCCCGTTCGACAAGATCAGCAGCGAACCGACCTGTCCCACGACCGAGCCCAGCGTCGCTTCGACCGCAAACGTCCCGCTCCCCTGCATCGGGATGGCGGCATAGTGGGGCTCGTGCACCTGGGCCAAGGCGAGCAGCTCGCTACAGATCTCGGCCACCGCAGACAGGAACGCCGGATCGCGAGAGCCCAGGTCGATCTGCATCGCCGCCTTGACCGAAGCCGTCGTCGACAGCGGCCCCGGCGTAAACAACCGAGGACTTCGCCCCAAAGAATCACAATCAGGTTGGGAAGCCATGTTGGAAGCGGAGAATAGCCACCCCCAAACCGCGAATCCAGCGCGCAAACTGGCTGCGAGCGATGAAAAAGCCGCTTCCATTGTGAATGGATCGGGCGGGGAGGGCGGAAACTGGGTTCCATTGGGAATGGAAGTGGGCGCTCCGCTCGGAATTCGGGTTCCATTTCAGATGGAAGGCTGGAACCAGACCGGAAATCGAGATCCATTGGGAATGGATGCCGGGTTCTGGACAGGATCTCGGCTTCCATTGCGAATGGAACGACGTTTCTGCTTGGGAAACGGGTTCCATCGCGGATGGAAGCGGGAAAGCGGACAGGGAATGGGCTTCCATTCCAAATGGAAGCCGGAAAGCGGGGGGGTTAGGTGTGCGGAGGCGCGGGCGGGGCGGGCGGCTGCGGGGCGGCTGCGGGTTTGGCCGCCGGGCGGCTGCGGTCGGGAATGATGCTGTGGATCTGGGCATCGCTGATGCCGGTCGCCTTGTAGTGGCGCTTGAGGTTCACCAGCGAGATTTGCAGGCTGCGGGCAATCGCGGAGCGCGCTCGGCTGAGCATCGCCACTTGCGCACGCGGAGTCTGGACCTGCTCGACCGCCGTACGCAGGGCCTTGGCGGAGTCGCGAATCTGCTTGCCGAGCGATTTGGCTTTCTTGCCATCGAGCTTGGGGTGCAGGTTGGCTTCGAGTAGCTCGGCGAGTAGCTCCATTTTGATCGGCTGCTCGTCATTGGGGCCATCGGTATAAAAGCCAATCCCATCGGGAAACAGCAGCGAAAACGTCGGGTCGGAAGCGGGACGACCGATGTCGTTCCAGATGTCATCCGAGACTCGCCCGAGCAGGCCGTCCGATTCCTCGTCTTTGACATCAAGCTGGGCAAGCAGTGGGGTCAGCACAGACTGGGCGCTGCGTACGCGCTGATCGACCAGATCGAAGACTCCCAGCGGACCCTTCAGATACTGCTGGGCCAGGGTCGCAATGGTTCCGCCGCGTGCCTCGGCGGCGGTTAGGGTGCTGCGACAGTCACTGACGATGTCATCGATCGCGGCCTTTTTATTGATGAGAACTCCCATAACAGGTTCCTTTCATTGCCCTTGTGAAGTGGAAGGAAGCGGGCCCCGAAAAAACTAGCGGAGGCGCTCTGTGCTGCAACCGAAGCCTAGGATTTCTTTGCGGTTTTTCCGACGGTGGAAAATAAATAACTTTCTCCTTTGGCGATGCCGCCCTTGCGACCGATTTCGGCCATGTGGGCGCGATCTTCGGCGGTCTTGGCTCCTCCTTTTCTTCCAGCCTCGCGGGCCTGTTCGGGGGTGAAGCGGTGCGCGAGTCCGTAGGCGTGGGCGCTCTTGCCACCGGCGCTGGCGAGCAGGCGATGGGCTTCGCGATTCATGGCCGCAAAGCCTCGGTGGGCCTTGGGCTTGGGCGGACTGGGCTCGGCGTGATCGGTGGGCTCGGTGGGCTCGGACGGGCCGGAGGTGGCGGGCGAGACGGGCGAACCAGAGGGGGACAGACTCTTTGCTTCGGCGGTTTCCATGGGTACGGCTCCTTGGGTGAAAAAGCCAGGCCACAATCGGATCGGCCGCTGGGTACGGGCAGCGAAATGACCGCTACAGCGGCCTCCATGGGACCGCTACGACACGGGCGTTCCTTGCGGCACCCGGAAGGCGCGTGGTAAGTCCAGCCGATGGATGCAAGTGCGGAGAGTGTGGCGCGGGTGGCGACGGGCGGGACGGAGGCCCCGAGCAGTGAAGTGACGGCGGCGCTGCGCGAGCTGCGGCGACAGGTGGCAGAGGTCTTGAACCACGGACAGCGGCTGCTGGCGCTGAATCCGAAGCACCATGCGCTGCGAGAAAGCGTGATGCATCTGCAAAAAGCGCAGCTCTGTCTGCGCGGTGGCGATGATGAAGAGGAGCCGTGGGTCGATGGCAGCGTGAAGGTCGACTGGGCGCGCCTGGCCAAGCAGCTCAAGCGCAAGCGGATGCAAGCGAACCTGGGACAGAAGGAACTCGCGGAGCTGATCGACATCAGTGAGGCGATGGTTCGAGCGATCGAAAGCGGACAGCGGAGGCCGAGTCGGGAAGTGCTGCTGCGCCTGCTCGCTTCGCCGCCGCTCGGACTACGGCTGGAAGACATCACCGCCGATCCGACCGGAGACAGCATCATTCCGACGTCATGGCTGGCCCCGCACTATGATCCGGCGCAGCTCATCACCTCGATGGTAGAGCAGCTCAATAGCTCGGGCGGGGCCTTGGAGCAGACCACCGCATACTTGGACTATCAGAGCGCGAAGGACTTTCTCGATATCTGTGAATCGCCGAGCTACGCCAAGGCATTTAGCAACACCATTCCCTTAGAGCACCTGGCGCAGCGGATTGCATCGTCCGCAGGGGCAGGGGGTTTGGATGTGATTGCACTCGGCTGCGGCGACGCCAAGCGAGAGTCCAAGCTGGTGGAGTCGCTGATTCAGCACGGGCGGCGACATGGAATCACGGACGTGCGGCTGTTTCTGCTCGACATCAGCCATCTGCTGCTGACCGTGGGTCATAACAACGCCCGCGATATCCTCGGCAAGTCGGTGACGAGCATCGTGGCGCTGCACGGTAACTTTCACGATCTGCCAAAGTACCCGCTGTATTCGGAGCGAGATGTCCGTACCCGCACGCGGGTATTCACCATGCTCGGCTGTACGCTTGCGAACCTGGACAATGAAGTGCGGTTCTTCCGGGACACGATGGCATCTGCCGCCGCTGGCGACTTCTTCGTGTTGGACTTCACCAATGCCTACGCTCCGGCGGATAGCCCCGAGTTGATTCGGGAACAAGATCCAAATCTCCGAGCGGGCATACATGCGGGTTCACGGACCTTACTAGCCGGTCCGCTCTATCGATATGTGAAGGGCGTGACCGATGTGGAGCTGTCGTTGGAGATCAACACCGATGGGTTGATCCGAGGTTGTTATGAGCTGGCGTACGTGGCGCATGTCTCTACCCAAGGCTCGCCCCAGAAGCGACGCTTTGCGGTCTTTCGGAATCGACGGTACGAATGCGAGCCACTGATCGAGTGCTTAAGCCGCTGTGGTTGGCAGACGCTGGAACGAGTGCCCTATGGGGCCAGCGATCGCTGCGACATCACCCTCGCCTTACTCCGAAAGCGCTAAGCGAAGCAGGCGTGTGCGGTTGCGGGATGGGCTTGTAGCGGTCATGTAGCGGTGTGGTGTGCGGGGACTGAGACTACACAGTGCTTAGCGGGGCGGCTCGGTGCAACTTGCCTGATGCCAGATCGCCAGGTCGTTGCCGGTGCTGCACTGCGCGGTGTCGAGTGTTCCCTGGCCGTCATCGCCTACTCGCAGAAACAGAGTCCGGGGTCCGGGGCGGGCGCTCGGCCAGTCGCAGCTTAGGTCGGTACACTCCCCGGACTCGAGCGGGGTGGTGAGCTTCGCGGTGCAGGCCACTTGGGCTCCGCTGCGGGGATCGCCATCGTAGAAGGTTCCAAATACCGGGACGGGTGTGCGGGCTCCACCTCGGTTGCATAGGAGTGCGGACAGGTGCCACTCGCTGCGGCAGTCACGGCTCGGACTGTTGAGCTGAAAGCGGGCGGTCAGATCGTACTGGGCGGGAATCTGGCCGGGCGGTGAGACCTCGGCGGTGTTTTGGCGAAAGGAGTTGTGGGATAGCCAAGAGTCCGGGGTCGGAATCGGGACGGTCAGCGCGTCGCTGATGTGGCTTTGGTGGTAGGCGTGCTGGTTCCACACCGGGCGGGTCTTGGTCCAGCGGTTTTGGGGATCGCGCAAGACCAAGATGCCGCCGCCGACTCCTCCCCAGGGCGTACGGGTGTCGGCTTCGGGCTGTCCGACTCGCATGCAGGCCCCGAGGTTGTCGTTTGGGACATCGCTCGTGACCACGAGATCGGCGCGGCCATCGCCGTCGGCATCGGCCAGTACGGGAAGCTCGATGCCGGTGCTGCTCATGACCGAGCGAGCAGCCAAGGCGCGACCATCGAGGCCCGAAAAGATCCGCAGCCAGCACTCATCGCGATGCACCAGCTCGGGCACGCCATCACTGTTCAGATCCAGGGCCGCAATGCCCGCGCTTCCCGACGAGTAATCATCGACTGGACGTGACCACAGGACACCGGGCTTTATGCCGGAGCAGCCGAGCGGCTTGGGAGTCTTGGCACAGCGCAGGGCATAGGCGGTCAATCGCTTGGCCGATGCCACCGCAAAGTCGGGAATGCCATCGCGATCGAGGTCGGTGATCACCGCCGGACCACCCCAGATGCCATCGCTATCAATGACGGTATAGGGACCAAACACGGTGCGCTTCTGTGCGTAGTCGTAGATGCGGAGGGTCTGGGAGGCCTGCGTCGATTCCACCAGCAACAGGTCCGGTTTTTTGTCGCCGGTAAAGTCGGCCACTTGCGCGTAAAAGGGGTCGTCCGAAAGGGCGCTCGGGGTCTTGTCGGCCCCGGTCTTGCCGTCGTAGATGCGGTCGCTGCTGATGACTTCAGCCACACCATCGCCATCGAGATCGGCCACCACCGGAACCGAGCCCCAGGAGGCCGACAGATTGGGCTGCGTCCACAGGACTTGCACCCGCGCTGGGGGTCCACTAAGGAATCGCGCCACTTGGCTTCCGACAATGATCTCTGCGGGAGGTTTCCCATCGATGTCGGCGATGGTTGGGGCGCTCCACAGATCGGGGCCTGCGGGATTGCGCTCGCGAACCGGGAGATCGGCTCGGGCGAGTAGCTGGCCTCGATGATTGAAGACCAAAATGCGTCGCTCGGCATCGAGGGTGACGATCTCTGCGAAGCCATCGCCATCCAGGTCTGCCGCCGCCACTTGCGCTTGGCCATCGGACAAAAGAGAGAGTCCTTTGCGCTGAAATCGCACCGAACAGTCGCTGGGCCGCAGCGCGACGAGGATGTCGGGGAAAGCGGTGGCGATGACCTCGGGTTGGCCGTCTTGATCAAGGTCGGCAACGATCGGCGTCGACATCACTTGCAGGTCGCGGAGGTGACAGGACACGATCGGGGCGCGGAACTGCTCGGGAGAAAAGGAACCCCCTAAGCAGCGGGGATCGATCGGGGCGATGCGTGAGCAGGAATCAAACGGCACGCAGCCGCCGTCGTAGCAGCGCTGATCGTTTGAGCAATCGTCGCCGCTCTGGCAATGGCCGAGGTTTGGGAGACAGACTCCGTGTAGACACAGGGAATTGCCTGTACAGCCGACCTCTTCTTTGCACGGAAGACCTCGGCAGCCATCGGCGTTTTCGATCTCGCGCAGAGGAGGCTTCACACCGGCATCGCGGGTCGGTTCCGTATCATCCTCTTCGGACCGGTTGGGCCCACAGCCGGTGCCGATGGCCACAAGAGCGGTAGCAAGCAGGAGTCCCGACCCAACCGACGCACCCCGCATCATCCTTCGTGTGCCCGTGAGCGTCAACATCGCCGCACCGTAGCACAAGGGGTTTGTGAAGGGGCTGGCGTCCGTATGCCATCTACGGCAGGCTCTAGGTGGCTTTTCCTTCCGAACCGCACGAGGACCACATGATTGATCTGTATTACTGGACGACTCCGAATGGGCACAAGATCACGATGTTTTTGGAAGAGGCGGGGTTGCCCTACCGCATCATTCCGGTGAGCATCGGAACCGGCGAACAGTTCAAGCCGGAGTTTCTGGCGATCTCTCCGAACAATCGCATTCCAGCGATTGTCGACAACGCCCCTGCGGATGGGGGTGCGCCGGTCTCTCTGTTCGAGTCGGGGGCGATTCTGCTCTACCTGGCAGACAAGGTCGGACAGTTCATTCCTGGGGATCTGCGCGGTCGGGCCGATGTGCTCCAGTGGTTGTTTTGGCAGATGGCGGGTCTCGGGCCGATGGCTGGACAGAATCACCACTTTGGCCAGTACGCACCGGAAAAGATTCCCTACGCGATCACGCGCTACGTAAACGAGACCAACCGCCTGTACGGAGTGCTCAACAAGCGGCTCGCCGATCGTGAGTTTGTCGCTGGGGAGTATTCGATCGCGGACATGGCCTGCTATCCATGGACGGTGCTGTACGAGCGGCAGGGACAGAACCTGCAAGACTTCCCCCACCTTGCGCGCTGGATGGAAGCGATCAAAGCGCGACCGGGCACCATCCGCGCCTACGCTCGTGCCAAAGAGATCAACACCGCGCCTACGGTCAGCGATGCCGCGAAGAAGATCCTGTTTGGCCAGACTGCCGCAGTCGTAAAGCCCTAGGGTTCGGTCCTACCCTTCGCGGTCCTCGCCAAAGATTCGCTCGGCCCACATCTTGCGCCAGTCCGGTCGGCCGACGCAGTGTTCGGTGAGGTTCTTTGCGAGCTTGTCGGTGAGCTGGGCAGGGACGGCGATACAGGCACCCTGTCTGGCGAGCTGTTCGGCGCGGCTGACCGATTCCGCAAAGTAGACGTGTTCGCCGCAGCTTGGGCAGAAACGACGGTCGGCCTGGTCGGTCGGTTCGAGCGTGTTCCAGTTGTTTGGACACTCGAAGCGGAAGCGGACCTGGGGAGTCTGTGCGTTGGGCGCGCTGCCGCATTGATAGACCTGGGGGGAGCCGGTGACAGTGGCCCACCACACCCCATCGATGAGTGGCAGCAGCTTGCGCAGCGAGGCGCGGTGATGAGCAGACTCTGCGGAGGGCAAGGCGTTGGCGTATTCGGGCTCGGTGAGGAGCCCGTGCAGGCGCAGCGCTTCACCGCGAACATCACCCTCGGCGGCGAGAAACTGGAGATAGCGCTGTCGAGCCGCCCGATCCTGTGGACGCTGCATGCAGGTGTACAGAAACGGGGCCTCGCTCGGATGACGCAAGGCTTCAAAGAATGACCTCGACATGGTGCCCCCCCGCAGCGTGTCGCCATCCATTGTACAGTGGCCGCCATCCGGAGTCTGTCGCCGTCTCGTGTGCGTCGCGTTCGGAGTCCCGCGAAGTTGTTCCCCCTGTGCGCAGGCAATTTGCTAGCTTCTGCGGCATGTCAAAGCCAAGCTCCGACCGCCGGTCGGGTACCCGTTCTAAGCCGAGCCGCACCACCGAAGCGCTCAAGCGTCGCAAGTCCAAGACGATGTCCGCTGCCGGAGGAGCGCCGGTGCTCGACAATCGCCAGCGCACGATCTTGCGCGGCCTGGGCCATCACCTGCAACCGGTGGTTCAGATTGGCAAAGACGGCATCAGCGAAGGGCTTTTGTCTGCGATTGCGACGGTGCTGGAGCAGCACGAGCTGGTGAAGCTGAAGCTGCTCGAAACGGTGCCGGGGGATCGTCACGAGCTGGCGACGGAGCTGGCCAAGCAGTGCCGCGCCGCGCTGGTGCAGGTGATCGGTCGCAACGTGCTGCTGTTTCGGCCCAGGCCGCTTACCGATCCGCGTCCGAGCCTGGAAATGGAGCTGTAGCCATGCGCAAGCTGACCGTCGCCCTGCTGCTCACCATTGGCCTTGTGTCCTCTGCGCCGTCTGCCGCGCCACCTGTGCCTGCGCCTGCTCCCAAAGCGGCAGCGACCCCAGCGCCAGCGGGGCGTGATCCGTTTGCGCTCACGGCGGAACGCTACACGCTGCCGAGTGGCATGACCGTGCTGCTCCGTCGCGATCCGTCCGTGCCTCGGGTGGTGGTGTCGCTGTGGTTTTCGGTCGGTTCACGCGATGAAGCGCCCGGTCGTACCGGCTTTGCGCACCTGTATGAACACCTGATGTTCATGGGAACGCGCCACGTGCCGAACAACCGCTTCGACGCGATCATGGAGTCGGAGGGCGGCGGCAACAACGCGACGACCAGCACCGATCGGACGTTTTACTTTGACTTCGGGCCGAGCCATCTACTCCCGACGCTGCTCTGGCTGGAAGCCGAGCGCCTTACCAACCTGCCGGAGACGATGACCGACGAAAAGGTCAGTCTCCAGCGCGAGGTGGTGCGCAACGAGCGGCGGCAGTCGTATGAAAATCGACCGTACGGGATGGCCGAGCTGCGGGTTTCCTCGGCGATGTATCCAGCGGGGCATCCTTATTCGTGGCCGGTCATCGGCTCGCACGAGGACTTGATCGCGGCCAGTACCAGCGACGTCAAGCAGTTCTTTTACAAGTACTACACGCCGTCGAATGCGACGCTGGCGATTGTCGGCGACTTCAATCCCGAGGAAGCGAAGCGGCTCGTCCAGACCTACTTCGGGTGGATGCCCAAGCGACCGAAGCCGGTGTCGCCCTCGCTAGGGGGTGGGGTTCCGTCGATGGTGGTGCCGGTCGAGCAGAAGATTGTCGTGCAAGACCAAGTGGCCTTGCCGCGAGTCTACCTGCTGTGGCATGCGCCAGCGGTCGGTAGCCCGGACTATGCCGAGACGGTGCTCCTTGGCGATGTGCTGGGGAAAGGGCGCGCCAGTCGACTGCATCGCAAGCTGGTCATCGAGCAAAAGCTGGCGCAGACGGTCGAGGTCGAGGTCGATCCGCAGCAGCTTGGCTCGGTGCTGGGGGTGACGGTGACGGCGCAACAGGGCGTGACGGCGGAGCAGCTCTCGCAAGCGGTGGAGCGCGAGCTTGCGGCGTTTGCGAGTGCGCCGCCGAGTGCCGATGAGATCCTGCGGGCGCGGAACCTGCGGCTTCTGGAGCTGGCACGGGACATTGAGACGCCGCTCGGACAGTCGCTGTGGATTCAGCAGCTCAATGCGTGGCTGGGGGATCCGAATGCGCTGCCGCAGCTCGTTGGGAAGCTTCAGTCGGCGACGCCCGCGAGCATCCTTTCGCGAGCGCAGGATTTGGGGATCGGCGAGCCCTCGCGACGGCTGCAAATCTCGGTGGTGCCAAGGACGGGGGCGGTGACGCAAGCGGAGCCGGCAAAGCCGAGCGAGTCCCCCCCCAAACAGGCGGCAAAGCCGTCCGGTAAAACTGCGCCGGTTGGTCAGCCGATGCGGGCCCCGATTGATCTATCGAAGGCACCGAAGCCGCTCGCTCTCAAGCCACCGACCCCACCACCGAGCGCGCATTTCCGGGTTCATGGGGTGGATGTGACGCTGGTGAAGCGAACCGGCACCCCACTCATCGAGACGGCGGTATCGATTCCGGTTGGTGAAGCCGACGCGGTGGCGGCAAAGTCCGGTCTGGCCGATGCAGTGGCGACGATGCTCAGCGAAGGCAGCGACAAGCGGAGCGGCCTCGACTGGGCACAAGCGATGCAAGCGGCGGGCGCAACCTGGAAGGCGCAGGTGACGTCGGATACCACGCTGGTAACAATGGGAGTGCTCGGGCAGACCTACGCCGAGGCATCCTCGCTGTTTTACGAAGCACTGCTGCGGCCTCGCTTCGAGGAAGCCGAGTGGTCGCGAGTGCGTGGTGAGCGGCTGGCGAGCCTAGAGCAAAAGAAGGATGAACCCGCCTCGGTGGCCGATCGGGTGCTGCGCAGTAGCCTCTATGGTGCAAGCGATCCGTATGGACGATGGCCGCAGGGCACGGCGGCGACGCTGCAAAAGCTGTCAGGATCGGATCTGCGGGCGTTTCACCAGAGCTTCTATCCGCCGCGCTCGTGGAAAATCGTGATTGCCGGTGACTTCGAGCTGAGCCAGGCGCAGGCCGACAAGCTACTAGGCGTGCTCGGGCGATTGCCGCTGGCGCCGCCGTCGACTCCGCTGGCTCGACCGGTGCGTACGCCGCCTCGGCCTCAGCGAGGGTTGGTGCTGGTCGATAGGCCGGGCGCGCCGCAGGCCGAGGTTCGTTTCGCCAACTTGGTACCGGGCGCGCTCGATCCGGAGCGACCGGTGATGGACATGGCCAACGTGCTGCTTGGGGGGATGTTCACGAGTCGGCTCAACCAAAACCTGCGTGAAAAGCACGGCTACACCTACGGAGCACGCTCGCAGGTGGTGCGGATGGATGGGCTGGGCTTTTGGGTGGCGCAAGCAGCGGTGCGCAGCGACGTGACCACTGAATCGGTGGTCGAGCTACGGTCCGAGGAGCGAAGACTGCGCGACGAGATGTGCTCTGCCGAGGAGCTGGCAAGTGCCAAAAACGGTGCGATACAGCGACTGGTGATGCAGAGCGAGCGAACCGCCGGACTTTCGCAACTGTATGCGGGCTTTGCGCGCAATCGCTTGCCGGCGGACGAGTTTGCACGGCTGCTCGCCGGGGCGCAGATGGCCACGCCGGCAAGGCTCCAAGAGGTCAGCAAAAGCCGCCTGCATCCAGAGGAAGCGACCATCGTGATTGTGGGTGATGTGCAGAAGCTTTTGCCGAAGTTGCCACAAGCGCTCGGGGTCACCGACGTCCAGTTCCGCGATGCCGAGGGCAACCCGCTGCCCACCAAACCTGCAAAGTAGAGAAAAGCTGTATTTTCGCAGGGTTGCGGCTTGACGCGCCGGGCCTTATGGATGTAGCAAAGGATCCTACGGTGGCGTCTTCCACCGAGGCCAATATCGACATGCCGCAGACCGACACGAGTGAGGGCCCGCAGTTTCAATTGGCGGGTCAGTGGGTAGCCGTCGCACAGGTTGAAAGAGGCAGGGGCCAAGGCCCGGTGCTGGTCGACTTCGATACTGAAATTGACCAGCTCTGTCAGCGACTGGCTGCGAGTGGTCGCAGTGGACTCACCATCTTCCGCTACCCCTCGTCTTAGGGGGCGAGGGCCTAGAGGCTGAGTCGCTGCTTGGCGGTGGCCACCAGTTCGTCGATGACTTGTTCGATCGAGTGCTCGCTGGTGTCGAAGAGCACTGCGTCCTCCGCACACTTGAGTGGAGCGGTGGCGCGGGTCAGATCCCGGCGGTCGCGTTCCTCTTGTTCGCGACGGGTGGCGGTGGCATCGGCCTTGACGCCCCGGGCTTCCAGTTCTTTTTGCCGTCGCTCGGCGCGGACTTCGGGCGAAGCGGTCAGAAAGATTTTGAGTGGCGCGTCAGGCAGCACCACTGTGCCGATGTCACGACCCTCCACGACACAGGGGCCGCTGCGGGACAGGTGACGCTGTAGGCCGAGCAGCATCGCACGTACCTCGGGATGGGCCGAGACCTGAGAGGCACCGAGCGAGACTTCGGGCGTGCGAATGGCCGTGGTCACGGTCTGGTCGGCCAAAAAGACCGCGCCGTCCTCCTCCCCGCGACCAAAACGAATCGGTAGGGTTTCTGCGAGCGCCCCAAGTCGCGGACCGTCCGCCCAGGACACGCCTTGCTGCTGCGCGAAGAGGGCCAGGCTGCGATAGATGGCACCCGTGTCGAGGAGGAAAAACCCCAGCCGACGGGCGAGCGCTCGGGCTACGGTAGACTTTCCGGCCCCGGCGGGCCCATCAATGGCAATCACAGGATGCTGAATCATGGGTCGACTTTCGTTGGACGCCGGGGACTGAGAGGCGCTGACGCTCACTTGCGCACCACCACGGTGCCTTGAGCACCAACGGCGCGAAGGGGCTGGGCCGTCGAAAGGCCGCTCAGGGTGAGGAGGGTGCTGCTGTCTTCGAGGGTCCAGGTCTTGGTGCTGCCGTCGCGTCGCTGGATGGTGCCGAGTGTACCGACTACCGTTAGATCCGAGCCCGAGGCCCCGAGTGCCAAGAAATGGATGGTCTGGCCGCTTTGGGGCACGGTCGACTCGCGCCGCCATTTGTCGGCATCGCGACGGAGAACGCGGCCGTACTCACCTGCGACAAACACGCTCTCGCTGGTGACGACGACGCCATAGTAGTTTCCACGATCGCCAGCATCGACGGGGACGCTGTCTGGGCTCCACTTCCCAGCGCTGCGTCGGGCGATGACGCCGCCGAGTCCGACCGCGAACAGCTCATCGGGCCGGCTAACCACGACGGCGCGAAAGTCGGCAGTGGCAAGGCCGGCGTCGACTGAATCACGGGACCAGACGCCGCCCATCGGCTTGCGAAGGATGGTGCCCGCGTCGCCGACCGCATACAGATCGCCGCTGGTCGTCGCGGTGATCGCAAACAGTGAAGTGGTCAGGCCCAGCTCTTTGGCTTCCTGCTGCCACTTGTCGGTGGCGCGCTTGACGATGACACCCGCTTCTCCGACGGCGTACAGGTCGCTGCCACTACTACCTGCCCCGTACAGATTGCTGGTGAGAACCTTGGCCGCATCGACAGCGGGCTCGCTGATCCAACTGCTGCCACCTCGGCGGAGGATGGTCCCGACGTGACCGACCGCAAAGACCTGACCACTCGGGTCGCTGAGGATGGCGCGCAAGGTCTGGCCATTGCGAACGCTCTGGTCCGGCAGCCAGCTTACGCGACCGGAATCAGGCGGCGGACCGGCATCCAAGCGTGAGGTCGCCAGGTCCACCACGCCCGAGGGCTTGAAGTCCGGCACCTTGATGTCCGGGTCCGGCAGACAGCCCACCGCGAGCAGAGGACCAAGCAGGGCAGAAAGAGGGGTGCAGCGACGGAATGGCCGACAGAAAGGGCGCAGCATGTGGGGCCAACCTTTTCGTGACAGGCCCGCTGTTGTCAAGTCACAAACCGGCAAGTCCGTCGTCGTTGACCCCCTCGGCGAAGGCGTGTATCAAGGTGAAGGCTTATGATTTCCATACTCGTACAGAGTCTCGGGCACAGTCCGCTGGCGCTGTTTATGGCCCAAGCGGTCGTGATCATTGCGCTGGCGCGAGGACTGGGCCTGCTGGTTCGGTACATCGGTCTGCCGATGGTGATCGCCGAGATCCTGACCGGCATCGTGCTGGGACCATCGCTTTTGGGCTGGCTGTGGCCAGAGCTTACGGTCACGCTGTTTCCCAAAACCGGACTCGGGCTGCTCCAAATCTTTGCGCAGGTGGGTCTGATCCTGTTCATGTTCCTGGTCGGGCTGGAGCTAGACCCGAGCATGGTGCGCAAGCACGGTCGGGCCTCCTTGCTTATCAGCTTGGCCGGGATTGCGGTGCCGTTTGCGATTGGCGGCGGTACGGCCACGCTGCTGTATCAGACGCTGTCGACGCCGGAGGTGAAGCCGCTGTCGTTTGCGCTGTTTTTGGGCACGGCGCTGTCGATCACGGCGTTCCCAGTGCTGGCGCGCATCTTGTCGGCGGCGCGCATGCTGCACTCGAAGGTGGGGACGGTGGCGCTGACCTGCGCGGCGATAAACGATGTGCTGGCGTGGTGTCTGCTGGCGTTTGTGGTGGCGTCGACCAAGTCGCACGGCTTTACGGAGTCGATTCGTCCGACGCTGCTGACGGTGGTGTACATCGCCGGGATGTGGTTTGTGGTCAGGCCCCTTTTGCGACGGCTCGGTCAGCGGGGTGCGAGTCGCGAAGGTTTGTCCCAGAACCTGGTCGCGGCGGTGTTTCTGCTGCTGTTTCTGTCGAGCTTTACCACCGAGCTGATTGGCATCCATGCGCTGTTTGGGGCCTTTATGTTTGGCATCCTGATGCCCAAGGAAAATGGCTTCGCAGCGACGCTGGCCGATCGACTGGAGGACTTTGCGGTGGTGTTCCTGCTGCCGCTGTTTTTCGCGTACTCGGGTCTGCGTACCCAGGTTGGTCTGCTAAACCAAGCCAACCTGTGGGGACTGTTTGGAGTGCTGCTGTCGCTGGCGGTGATTGGCAAGTTCGGGGCTTGCTTGGTGGCGGCGCGGGTCTCGGGGATGTCGTGGCGAGAGTCGGCAGCAGTCGGGGTGATGATGAACACCCAAGGGCTGATGGAGCTGGTCGTACTGAACATCGGGCTCGACCTGGGGGTGATCTCTCCAACGATGTTTACGATCATGGTGCTGGTGGCGTTGGTGTCGACGGTGTCAACGGCACCGCTGCTACGACTGATTTATCCGGATCGACTCATCGCTGCTGAGCTTGCCGCTGCCGAGCCGCCGCGAGCGTCCGATACGTTTTGTCTGCTGCTCTGTGTGTCGTATCCAGCCACGGTACCGGGCATGCTGAAGCTGTCGGCGGCGCTGCTCGGCAAGAGCCGTGATCGCAGTCGGATCTACGCGCTCAAGCTCCAGCGGGTCAACGAGCGCTCGTCGTTCTACCTGGCGGATGCGAAGGAGCAACAGTCCGGCACTCATGTCCTACGGCCGGTGCTTCAGCTCGCCGAAGAGTCCCAGATGCAGGTGCGCCCGATTGCGTTTGTGTCCTCGGATCTGGCCCGCGATATCGCCAACGTGAGCGAGGTCAAAGGGGCCGATCTGGTGCTGCTCGGCTGGCATCGTCCGCTGTTCAATCGGGCCGCGCTGTCCGGTACCGTTGGGGAAGTGTTAGAGGAAGCTCGCGCCGACGTCGGGGTGCTGGTCGATCGCGGGCTCGGGGCGATTCAGCGGGTGCTGGTTCCTTTTCATGGCACGTCGCACGACCGCGCCGCGCTCAAGCTGGCCCACCGCTTGATGGAGCAGTCCGGGGCGATGGTGACGGTCCTAAGTGTCGTCGAGCGGCGCAGCCAGAAGCCTGGTGATTCATCTGATATCCAGCCGCAGCTTCGCGAGGTGTTTGGCAGCGAAACCGAGCAGGTCACCATCAAGCAGGCCGCGCAAGGGGAACCCGCCGAGGCCGCACTCACCGAGATTCGCAGTCAGAGCGACAATCCCTATGATCTCGTCATCATCGGCGTCGGTCGTGATTGGGGACTCGAAGCGCGGCAGTTTGGCATCCAACAAGAGTTCCTGATCCGCGAATGCCCTACCTCGCTACTCATTTTGCGGGGCTACGATCCCACCGTGCATGGTCCGAAGCAGCAGGCGTCCGCGCAGTCTGCGCTTAGTCCCGATGGGAGCACCTCGTAGGTTGCCGAGCCTTTCCTATCGGCCCGCTTTCTGATAGATGCCATGAACAACGCTGGCTGTCGCTTGCTAGGCAAAGACTCGTTGGCTCAGGCGAATATAAGAGGCGTATCGAATTCCTAATAAGGAGAACCACTGATGACGACTCAGCAGAACTCGTACGATGTAATCGTGGCCGGTGGTGGACCCGGCGGATCGACGACGGCTAGCTTTCTGCGCAAGCTTGGTCGCTCGGTGTTGGTGCTGGAAAAGGAGCGCTTTCCGCGCTTCCACCTGGGTGAGTCGCTTCTGCCCTGCGGTGGCGAGATCTGGGATGAGCTGGGCATTTTCGACGAGATGAAGCAGCGCTACATCATCAAGCACGGTGCTCGCTTTATCCACAATGAGTCGGGTCTGACCCAGACCTATTACTTTTCCGAGGCGATTCGGCCCGACCATCCGTTTGCGTACGAGGTTCCCCGGGCCGACTTCGACAACCTGCTGCTGCGACGCAGTGAGTCGCTCGGAGCGGTGGTGCGAGAAGAGACCACCGTGCGCGACGTCAAGTTCGACGACAGTGGGGTCGATGTGACGGCGCGTTCTGCGGACGGTCACAGCGAGATCCTGCGCTGTCAGGTGTTCGTGGATGCGACCGGTCGGGACACGTTTTTGGGCACCCGCTTTGGTCTGAAGGTCTCGGACGATCTGGTCACCACCAACCTGGCGTGCTTTACCCACTACGAACACTGCAATCGGGAGAGCGGCAAGGATGAGGGCAACATCACCATCGTGCTGTTTGACGGTGGCTGGTGGTGGTTCATCCCGTTTAAGGGCACCGTGACCTCGATTGGTTGCACGCTCCAGAAGGAGTTCACCGTCTCGCGGCGCGGCTATAGTGCCGAGCAGATGTTCATGGCGGCGCTTGAGGCCACACCGGTGATGCAAGACCTCCTGAAGGGGGCGACGCGGGTTCGACCGATCGATACCACTGGCAACTGGTCCTATCGCTGCAAGCAGTTCTACGGGGATCGCTTCCTCCTGGTCGGCGACTCGGCGGCGTTTATCGATCCGCTGTTTTCGACCGGCGTGCTGATGGCGGTGACTTGCGGCAAATACGCGGCGAATGTCATCCACGAGGCACTTTCCGACGGAGACTATTCGGCAGAGCGCTTCGCGATCTATCAGCAGCAGGCACTCCACGGGGCCGATCTGTTCAAAGGTCTGGTCCACGAGTTTTATGAGCGCAACCTGCGTCCGCTGCTGGTTCGCTCGGCGGCCAATCCATCCACCTGTGCCGCGATCACGAGCGCGCTGGCCGGCGATGTCTACCGACCGGCGATGTGGCAGGGACTGTTCCGCGAGGGCTTTAGCGTGCGGGCGACAGAGAGCTTGGGAATCAACGGTTCCTCGACGGAGGGTTAGTCACCGATGACCATCTTGGCCGGAGACCTGGGGGGGACCAAGACCCTGCTCGCGCTGTGTGATGACTCGGGCACAGTGCTCCACAAACAGCGGTTCGCAAGTATGGGCTATCCAGACTTGGAGTCGATGATTGCGGAGTTTTTGGCATCGCACAGCTCGCTCCCGATGCCGCGACGCGCTGCGATCGGAGTGGCCGGTCCGGTGGTCGAAATGGGAACCCATCAGGAAAGCGACATCACCAACCTGCACTATCGGTTAAGTGGCCAGCGTCTCGCCGAGCGCTTTGGATTTTCGGCGGTGCGACTCCTGAACGACTTCTATGCCGTCGCGGTTGCGATTGCACAGGTCGCACAAGGGCACTCCTTTGCTGGTCTGGTGTTGCACTCCTTACAACCGGGTGCGGTGGCGGTCCAAGGTGCGCCGATTGCGGTGCTTGGGGCGGGAACCGGACTTGGGGAAGCGCTGATTGCGTTTCATGGCGAGGTACCGATCATCTTGCCGACTGAAGGAGGCCACACTGACTTTGCGCCTCACGATGAAACCGAGCTGTCGCTGTGGCGGTTTCTGGCGCGCCGCTTTCCCGATCACATCAGCCAAGAACGGCTGGTCTGCGGTTCCGGAATCGTGACGCTCTACGAGTTCTTCCGAGAGGAATTTCCTGAGCTGGAGAGCCCGCAGGTCGCCGCAGAGATCGCACGTTCCGCTGATGCCGCGCAGGTGATCTCTCATCACGCGCTTTTGCAGACCGACCGACTCTGTGAGCGAGTCCTGGAGCGCTTTGTGATGCTGTACGGAGCAGAGGCTGGCAATCTTGCGCTGAAGTCGCTGGCCCGGGGCGGTGTGTATCTGGCCGGTGGCATTGCCGCCAAGAACTTGTCGCTGTTTACGGACGGACGCTTCGTTTCGCATTTTGCACGTAAGGGTCGCTTTTCTGCGCTCCTACAGTCGATTCCGATCCATGTTGTGCAGTGTGAAGAGATCGGACTGTTGGGAGCCATCAGCACCTGCGTGCGGCTTCCGATCGAAGGGTAAGTGAACCAGATGTCAGCGAAGACTGCGCAGCGCATTGGGTGGTTGTGGTCTGGATGCGTACTCCTTGTGGCGTGTCAGCGGACCACTGCGCTGCCGGCGATTGAGGCCGCTCCGACCGTCTCTGCGGAAGCGCGGGCGACTGGGGCCAAGCTGTATGCGGAGCACTGTGTTCGCTGTCACGGCGTATCCGGTTGGGGCGATGGCCCGGAAGCGCTCGCCAATCGCAAGGTCCGCGTGCAAGACCTCGGTGATCCGGTGTGGCAGTCCAATGTCTCGAACGATCGACTGCGTGCCGCGATCCTGCGCGGTGGGCCGGGCGTCAGGAAGAGTGCCGCGATGCCCGCGTTTCCTCAGCTTGGCAAAAGTCGCGAGGAGCTGGACGGCTTGATTGCTCACATCCGGGGCGTCGCCCGTTCGAGCCCCTAATCCGATCAAGTCGTTCGAGCGCGCAGAGTTTTGTGATATGTAGTCGGCATCGTGACGACCTGGAAGTGCCGCAAGTGCAGCTACGTTTATGATCCCGCCGTTGGTGATCCCGATGGTGGAATTCCAGCGGGGACTCCCTTTGCGCGGATTCCTGACTCCTGGCGTTGTCCGATCTGTGGGGCCAAAAAGAGCGACTTTTACGAGCTTGACGCACCCCCGCCGAAGGCGACTGCGCAGCAGCAGCAGGCTCCGCAGTCGAACCACGGTGTCGCGCCGAGTTCCCTCGTTGAAAAGGCGACTCCAGCGCGGACGCTTCCGATTGCACAGTGGACGGTGGGTTCACTCAAGGGAAAGCCGACCTCGTAACCCGCTGGATGGTGAGACCAAGCGGATCGAGCAGCACCGGCCTGTTACATGCGCCCTTGTTTGCGTAGCTCTGCGCCCAAGGCGGCGATGCGTTGTTCGGACGCACGCAGGGCTTCGGCGCTGGTATGAACAGAGTTTCTGCCCACTACGAGCGGATAGGGATGGCGAGGCGCGGTTCCGAGCATCAAGCCCGCCGGGCCGTCTGATACAAAATGAAGCGCTCCGGGCTCTCGGTCGAAAATGACAAGTTCTTCACAGCACGCGACCTCACCGATGCGGACGACGCCGGAATAGACAAAGGCCCACACCACATCGTGTCCTTCCGGCGGAACATAGGACCACGGAATTCCGGCGCGTAGCGAGACATCGAAGTAGTTGACCGGATAAGGAGTCTTGATCTGACTCTGTACACCGGAATACTCCCCGAGTAGCACCTGCACTCCTTCGGTAGACTTCACCTCCGATGGCGGGATGTACATTGCGGAGGGAGTCCCCTGTTCCTGATCGGGAGGCAGCGCAATCCAGAGCTGAAATCCGATCGCGTTGTCACCGACCTGCTTCATCCCAGCTCGATGCCAAATACAGCCGCCGGTGTTGACCCATTCCAGGCCACGTGCCTGGACGATCCCGTTCTGCCCAGTGGTGTCTTCGTAGGTGAGTTCCACTGCTTGCTGGTACGTGATCGTGGCGATGCCTGAGTGGGGATGAAATCCGAAGCCGCCATTTTCCGGAATTTTGCCGTGGGTAAAGTCCAGAAAGACAAAAGGCTTGAGGCGCTCTCCCAGGTCTTCAGGACTGACGATTCTACGGATGAAACCGTGCTCGATTCCTAGGTGGCGCTTGTCAATGCTCCGGGCGCGCATGCTCGGCTCCTTCATTTCGTTCTGAACGCCTGAGGTTTGTGATGCTGCAAGCGGCGGTGGAGCGGCCATCATGCCAGACAAATCGATAGCGAGGTACGCAGGAATGCGTAGCGCGATGGAAACAGCCTGAAGATCGCGCTAGACGTGGGCACCAGCGAGCTCTTGCAACATCGGGAAAGGTCAGTGTGTGTAGGAAGACCTGCCCCAGAGATCAGGCGGAGCGAAGGAGTCCGTTAGTACACCGAAATCTGCGTGAGGATTCCAAGCTGATGTTCCACGGTGGCTGGCACCTGGTCGTGGAGGACTCCGTAGCGAGCGATGAGCTTTGCGCGGTGTCGATCGAGATACACGCCCCAGTTGGCCTCTGCTTCCACTTGCTGGTTGGGTTTGTCTCCCCGTACGGCAACCACCGACGCCCGCCCGGTGAAAGAGGAGCGCAATAGAGGCACAAAGTAGGTCAAGCGTAGGTATCCACCGTGCGTCCAGATCGTCTTTTGGGAGTCGGTCCTCTTTTGGCCGATGTACTCACAGGCACCGTCGAAGTGGGCCCAGCGAAACAGCGCACTGGCGTTCCACAAAGTGTCTTCCACCTGTGGAGCAGGAGTTGCGGAAGAGGGTGGCTTCCAGCGATTCCACAGGAGTCCTGTTTCCACGGTGACATGGGGCAAGCTGCCATCAAAATCAACGGCACCCGAATAGGGATTCCCGGTCAGATGCAGGGACAGTCGGGCGACCACGGCCGGGCTTGTGTCGACCGCATGAGTGAGGGTCTCGCCGTCGCCGTTCCAGACTCCGACTAGATAATCCAAACGCTGTCTCCACAGACGACCCCCGACCCGCACTCCGTAATCGCGTCCAGGCAGCAGAAGTCGCGACGCCAGCGCACGATTTACAGTGGCCAGAGCCTGCGCTGATTCGATCCACTCTCTTACGATCGGTAGCTTGAATCGCCCGATCCGGAATGCCAGCCCATCGATCGGCTCCCACTCTACAAAGGCGTCGTTGATCTCGATCTCACGCTGAACGCTACGACCGATCATCAAACGATAACGGAGTCGGGATGTGAAGGCATGTCCTGACCCACACATGCGAGCACGCGGTACCGTAAAGTCGCTGCGAACGAGCTCTGTGCCCTTGAGTGCGGCGGCGTACTGAATCTGAGCGAACGCACTACCTTGAAGGGAAAAGCGTGCGTGTGACAGCGTAAGCTCCGCATCGTTCCCATTGCTACAGCTTGCCGACTGGGCCCGTGCCGCACCTGTACCGAGCAGGTGAAGGAGTGCAAAGAACAGCAGTAAGCCAGTAGACATGGTACCGATTCCTAACCGAGAGCGGAACATATCGTCGATCCTCCTTACGGCCTGATGAACGGTGGCCAGAAACCCTAGAGCAACCACGGTGCCGAGCGCGTGCTTCGGAGAGGGCGCGGAACCGAGTCGATGGATTATGTTTCATGAATGAAATAAGATGAAACAGAATGAAACAAGATGGAACATGATCGAGGAATACCGGTCGCTGTTTCGAGACAGCGGGGCAATTCGGGCGATGGCATGAGCGTTGCTCATACCTCGAATCAAATCAGTCATCGGGCGTTCGCCGGTGCTTCCTTTGGAGAACTCTCACATGCGCATCCAGACCTTTTTCGATCCGCCGACCTTCACACTCACCTACGTTGTCTATGACGCGGACAGTCATGATGCGGTCGTGATTGATCCAGTCCTTGACTATGATCCGCAGTGGTCGCAGACCTCACTCGACTCCGTTGAAAAAGTCAGCGCGTTTCTCAAGTCCGAAGGACTGACGCTGCGCCACATCCTAGAGACCCATGCCCACGCCGATCACTTGACCGGAGCGCAGTCTCTGCGGCATCGCTTTGGCGCTCAGGTCGCGATTGGTCAGCGAATTACCGAAGTGCAAGCGGTCTTTAAGCACATCTTCGGACTCCCAGATGGCTTTGCCACCGATGGGAGTCAGTTTGATCGGCTCCTGGCCGATGGGGAAGGGTTACATTCCGGAACTCTGCTTGTGGAGTCTATCGGAACGCCGGGACATACTCCGGCCTGTCTAACCTTTAAGATCGGCGATGCGCTGTTTACCGGCGATGCGCTGTTCATCGAAGACTACGGAACGGGCCGCTGTGACTTTCCGGCCGGCAGTGCCGAGGAACTGTATCACTCCATTTCTGACAAGCTCTATGCTCAGCCCGATTCCAGCAGAGTCTTCGTCGGTCACGACTATCAGCCAGGAGGCCGTCCGCTTCGCTACGAGACGACGATTGGCGTGAGCAAACAAGCCAACATTCACATCAAAGCAGATACCACCAAAGAGCAGTTTGTGGCGTTTCGACAGAGTCGTGACAAGACGCTCGCACCACCCCGTCTGCTGTATCCCAGCGTGCAAGTGAATGTTGATGCTGGGAGACTGCCACCTCCGCAAAAAAACGGAATTCGCTATCTTCAGATTCCCATCAATCTGAAACAGCCAACGGCAGATAACGGGGGTCCGCCCGAGCAACCCGCGAAGTAGGGGCTTCACAAGGAACCGCTTGGTCAAGTCAGGAGTCGCACAAGGTATAGGAGTGGGAAGATGAGCCATTCGATCGAAACGCTCTCAGTGGCGCAGCCCGGAGGCTATCGGGATGTATCGCCAACCGATGTGGTGCGAGCGGGTTACCACGACCGCGTCATCGACGTGCGTGAGCCTGCGGAGTTTACCGGCGAGCTGGGACATATGCCGCGTGCCGAGCTGGTGCCGCTGTCCACGCTCGGCGCGGTCGCAGCAAGCTGGAATCGGGAACAGCCCATTCTACTGGTGTGTCGCTCTGGGGGACGTTCGGCCCGGGCGGCGCAGCTTCTGGCGGGACTCGGATTTCGCAAGCTCTACAATCTGGCTGGAGGCATGCTGGCGCATCAAGCGGCGGGACTCCCGGTGAGCCGTTCCTAGGAGCGTGTCGGAGTCACCTAGTGGAGCGGTGCAACCCCGCGCCTGAGTCGATAGCCATCGGCGCGGGCTCCACGACCTTGCGAGATCTCGATGAGTCCGACGCCACGTTGCCATTCGATCGTCGTGAAGTGACCGCTGTTGTGGTTCCAGGTGTAGCGGCAGCGATCTCCCTTGACCACGATCTTGGCGACGGTCAGTGCCGTTTCCTTGTAGGTCTTTGTGCCTTGACTCAGTCCATACAGTGCGCTTGGTTCAAACGGAGGGGGCGCAGTTCCTGTCTTGAGCTTTGCAATCAGCTCTTCCGGTTTGTCGGCAGTGATTCGGATGATCTCTTTGTCTGTGGTAAGAAAATACAGCGGAGACAGAGTCCGCGTCTTTCCGGTCTGAGAGCGGACTTGTTCGAATGCGATCTGATACGCTTCCCCCCAAGAGAACTTGGCCACCCGAGTGGTGACGACCCGAGCACTGAAAGGTAGCTCCTTGGGTCCGATCTCATCACTCCACTCTGTTCCTGAAAACGTTGCCAACGCTCGGTCATCGCTGATGGCGGACAGGAAGGGATGTTTGGCGGTCGCATGGGGAATCTGCGCGGTGAGTCCACCCAGCATCACCAGCACGCCCAAACAGCGTGACAAAAACGCGGAGCGCATTGGGATAGCGCAAGCAGGAAAGTAGGACATTGCCTAAGTAAAACGCGAGGCAGGGGGTCTGCGCCAGTCTCTTTTTGCCAAGACTGGCCCGAGTCGCAGTTACTGCGTGAAGTGCAGGTTGGGAGGGGCGGCTTTGTCGTCGTGATGTTCAGCGGGGGCCGTTCCTTCGGCGAGCTTTTTGGCTGCTGCCGCTTTGGCCGCCAGCTCTTTTTCATGTTGATCGATGTGGCGCATCATTGGGACCACGCCAAGCTGGGTGTCCTTGTAGTTTGGATCCCAACCACCTGCTCCGTCCGATCGGTACTTGCCCTTTTCGTACTGATTGGTTCCGGCGAACACGTAGGGACTCGCCTGTGCGTGATAGTTGTGATAGCCAAGCCCGTTGTAGCGCTCTGCATAACTGGCCAGCGCCGTTTCATCGGTGGTGTTCTGATCGATCTTGTAGGCGTTCTGTACACCCTTTTTCATTCCGATCGCGTGCTCTGCTGCGGGCTCCCATTCCTTAAAGATCGGAACACCTTGATCGAAGTTTGGCTCGTTGACGGCCTTCTTCCCAAGCGGATCTCCCTGGTGCAAATAGGTTCCGAAGTCACCGGTCGACTCCCGCCAGTGCAGGGATGCGACCATCTTGGCCGGAATTCCGTTCTTGGCCGCCACCTCTTCATAGCGCGCTTTGTTTTTGTCCCAGTTCTTGATGAACTGTTCCATGTCGCGCTGCTGGTCGGGGTTTAGGGTATCGGTGGCATTTTTGATTCGCTGCCGATTGTACAGATAGACCGCCGCGAGCTTGGGATCGTCGGGCATGTGGTCGACGTTGTCGTCTTTGCCACTGTCCTTTTCGTTTCCTGGGACGGGCTTGACCGGTGCTTGATCGAGTTTGAGTAGCTGATCCAGCGTCTTGGGTCCAACGACTCCGTCCGCGCCGAGCCCTCCGCCGGTTTGGATCGCCATGATGTAGCCCTCTGTGGACTTGTCCATGACGCCGGTCTGTTCTACATGCAGGCCAAGCTGCTTGAGCTGCTGCTGTAGGACAATGACCTCTGCCCCCTTCTGTCCGGGCTTGAGGATGGTCTTGTGTTCCTTGAGCGCTTCGACCTGGTGGGTGACCTGGGCGTGCTTCTCGGCCTCGGTCTGACCCGGTGCGGTGTCCGTTGCTCCGGGGCCACTGGTCGCCGGAGCTTGTACCGGGGCGGGCGCTGGAGCCTGAACCGGAGCCGGCTTTGGCACCTGAACGGAGGCTGGAGCGGGCGTCTTTGCAGTGACCGGAGCCTGCGCGGCGCTCGGCTCTGTGACCGGAATCGCCCTGGGGATCGGCGGATGATCGGTGGTTGGAGCATGCGCCACTGGGGTGGGCGTATGAACTTCTGGGGCGTGGGCAGCAGGCTGCCGTGGCTGGAAGATCGAATCGATCCGACGGAGGTCAAATAGGGCCATGAACAAGTTATCGCAGCCTATTTCGACGAGTTGCCCATCGGACCACTGTGGGACAAACGGCTCGCAATCCGCAGCGGCGATACTCCTTACGTATGTGCGGGGTTCACAGTGTGGTCCAGCGATTGTTCCACACAGACCCTCTGCCACAGCGGCATGAGCTGATCGACCACCTCGCGAATGCGCAGCGCCGCTTCGTCTGCGGGGAGGCTCAGTAGGACCGCAACTTCTCGACGGTAATCAGCGATCAAGGACTGCGACTGCGGACTCCGGGCGCGCTCGGACAGGAACGCAAAGAAGGCGTCGTGCAGCTTGAACTTCTGTAGATCACGGAGGATCTGTGCACACAGCACGTTGTGGGTGCCCTCCCAGGCTTCGATGACGATGCTGTCCCGAAGCAAACGTGGCAACACAGAGAAGTCTTCGATCGCCCCATTCCCACCGAGAATTTCGATTGCGTCACGGATCGTGTCGGTGCAGCGGATCGCGGTCCAGTACTTGTTCATGTTGACGACCAAGCGGAATACGTTGCGCGTTTGATCGTCAGCTTGTCCAAGTGCGATTCGATCGGATAGTGCAATCAGTCCGAACGTCCCAGCCACGGCACGGCGGCGCTCTGTGCTGATCTTGGTTAGGGTGCGCCGGACCAGTGGGAAGGACTCGATCTTGTGTCCGAACGCTTCGCGATGCGCAGCGTACGTGGTGGCTTCGATTTCGGCGCGACGCATCATGCCGCACGCCGCGACGGCGTTGTAGACACGGCTGGTGTTCAGTACGATCTCCACCACCGACTTGAAGCCGCTATTGGGATCACCGACCGCCCAAGCCAGTGCATCGACAAAGTCCGCTTCGCCGCTGGCCATGCTGCGGGTGCCTAATTTGTATTTCAAACGTCTAATATGCACGCCATTGGGAGTCCCATCGGGCAGTCGTCTTGGGACCACAAAGGCACCGAGTCCAGGGGTTCCGCTGGGGGCTCCTTCGGGTCGTGCCGTCACCAGATACAGGTCGGCATCAATCACAGAACAGAACCACTTTTCGCCGTGTAAGCGCCATGTATCCCCGTCGCGACGGGCTCTCATCGCATTGGCACCAACGTCAGAGCCGCCCTGAATTTCGGTCAGAAACTGCGCACCATGGTAGTGTTCCGGGGCCGTACGATCGTGGTGTAGGAGTCCGGGGAGCAGGCGTTCCTTGAGCGATTCATCGGCACGCGCTTGCAGGATCTTGATGAGTCCTGCGGTGCACGCGAAGGGACACAGATGTCCGCCTTCGCCATGCTGGGCGAGCAGATAGGCATACGCTAGCTGAACCCGTTCGTTGCCCGGTCGAGCGTAGCGCGACATCGCACCGGTTCGGTAGGCCAGACGACCAATCTCGAAGTAGCTCGGGTGAAAGATGACTTCATCGATGCGGCGTCCAATCGAATCGAAGCGGCGCAGCGTGGGGAGGTTCTCATCCCGGTTGTTTTCGCGAATTAGGTCGTCAAGAATCGTCGCCGATTCTTCGCCAAATGCGGCAAGGCCCGGACTCTCTGTGGCCAAACCGTCCGCCCCCAAGTGATGGGACAGAATCGCTTGCAGATCGGTATCTGTTGAAAAGAAGTTCTTTCGTTTCGACTGCTGCCATTCGGCCAGCGCTTGGCGGGCAGCGTCGGGACCAGCGGTGGTGTGAGACTTCTGCGTGGGGCCTTGGCTGTTCATGACCAAAACCTACCACGATCTCTAGCCGCCGAACTTATCGAGTGCCGAGTACGTAGTGGCCGCTGCGACCGCCGCTCTTTTCCGCAAGCTCGATGTCCGTGATACGCATGCCGCGATCGACGGCCTTACACATGTCGTAGAGGGTAAGCGCTGCGACCGAGACGGCCGTAAGGGCCTCCATCTCGACGCCGGTGCGATCCATCGCGGTGACGGTGGCAGAGATCTCGATGGTGCGCTCGGTTGCGGAGTCATCGACCGGCGTGGGTGAAAGCTCCAACTTCACCGAGGTGATGCGCAGCGGATGACAGAGCGGAATCAGATCGGCGGTACGTTTGACGGCTTGGATGCCCGCGATGCGTGCGACTTGCAGCACGTCTCCTTTGGGAAGGTCGCCGGACATAATTCGTTCGAGCGTCGTCCGCTGCATCAGCACTCGGCCTACGGCGCGGGCTTCCCGTCGTGTCTCGGGTTTGTCGGACACTGCGACCATGTGGGCACGACCGTGCTGGTCGAGATGACTGAGCTGGGAATCGACGTTGTCTTTGGGATCTGCGGACATGTCGGCGCATGCTAGCATCCGAGGCATGCAGATAGGCAACACCTGTCGCAACGTGCGATCGCCGATTCCCGCATGGGGGTTTCTCCTGATTCTGTTCTGGCTGCCACTGGCCAGTGGTTGTCTGTCTTTGCGGAGCGTTTCTGCAACGGGAGCGGTGGGAACTTGGATCGGTGCGCGAGCCAGTGCTGCGAAGGACTTGGTGCTGTACTGCGAAGCGGAGAATGTTTTCGCAGGGGTATCGAGCACGGCGCTGCCCACTTGTTCGCTTGAGCAGACCACCGCCGCGATCGCAGAGATCACAGAATACTCCCAAGCGCTGAGTGAGTACGCCACTGCGCTGAAGAACCTAGCGGACTATAACGATGTCCGTGGTGCTGATCCGGCGCGTTCGCTGATCTGGAACCTCCAAAGGGTATCGTTGGGAGGGGTGATGCCGGTTGATGCAGCCTCGCTGGCGATGCAACAAGGAGCTGCGAGTCTGCTGGCAGCACTGAGCGAAGAGTGGCGGCGAAACAAGCTGGAGAGGATCGTAAAGGAGTCCCATCCGCATGTGCTGGCACTGTGTGAAGGACTCCTTTCGCGGGTTTCCTTGCTATCTGAACCGGCGCGTCAGATGCTTCAATCGGGCATTCCTTTCCGTCGCAGAAACCTGATCGAACTGGAGCGCAGCATCAAGGTTTCAGATCCCGCAGCGCGTCAGCAAAGACAAGCCCAGCTCATCGCGCTGCTTCACTTTGAACATGGACTGCGCGGAAGCTTTGAAGCGCTCCTTTCCTACAAGAAGGCGGTGCTCGCCTTTTCGCGGAGCCATCAGATCTTGTTCGACAGCGTGACCCAGAGCCGGAGCCTGCGCAGTCACGACAAGGAGATTTTCGAGCAGCTTCGCAAAGAGCTGCCTCCGCTGCTGAAGTAGACGCTGACTTGCTTGCCCGTTTGCACTCGTGGGCGGCGACGTGCTATGCAAGCGGCCTTCATGCAATCTCCGTCGCAAACACAAGAGACCTCTCAGCCTGCCAGCAAGGCCCCCGCCATTGAGCGCTCCGGTTTTGTCGCCCTGGTAGGTCGACCAAATGTCGGCAAGTCGACGCTGCTCAACAGCATTTTGGGTGAGCACCTGTCGATTGTGAGTCCCAAGCCACAGACCACCCGCAACCGCATTTTGGGCATCAAGAACCTGCCCACTGCCCAGATTGCTCTCGTCGACACGCCGGGGCTACATCTGACCACCGTCAAGGGTCGCACGGCGCTCAACCGCTTCATGGTCGAGGAGGCGCAGCAGGCCGTCGAAGGCGTCGATGCGGTGCTTTTGGTCGTGCAGATGAAAGTTCCCGAAGGCAAGTCGATCGAAGAAGTCGCTCCGACGCTGTCCTCTGCGGATGAACAGATCGCTCAGCAGATCCTCTCGCTCGGCAAGCCGCTGATCGTCGTCATCAACAAGACCGACATCGTGCCGGATAAGCGGATGCTGCTGCCGATGATCGACTCGCTCGCGAAGAAGCTTCCAGGGGCACCGATTGTGCCGACCTGTGCGCTTAAGGGGGACGGGGTCGAGCGGCTCCTCGAAGAGCTGTGTGCGGTACTGCCGCTCGGCGGCGCGCTGTTTCCCGAAGATGTCCTAACGGATCGGCCCGAGCGCTTCTTGGTGAGTGAACTCATCCGCGAGCAGGTCTTTCTGGCGACAAAAAAGGAAATTCCCTACGCGGTCGCAGTGACGATCGACAACTGGGAAGAGCGGATTGCCGATCACGGCAAGCGTCGCGGCGAGCGGATCGGCGTGCAGATTGACGCGACGATCCATGTCGAAAAGGCCGGACAGAAGAAGATTCTCGTCGGTGAAGGCGGACAAATGATTCGCAACGTGGGCACGCTGGCACGCAAGCAGATTTCGGACTTGCTCGGCTGCGGGGTGCACTTGGCGATGTTTGTGCGCGTCGATGAGGACTGGTCGCAGACCGCTGCCGGGCTGCGCAAAATGGGTTACGAGAGCGAGGCCAGCCGATGAAAGCGTCCCCGAAACCGATCGTTGACCACTCGCTGCCGGTGGTGGCTCTGGTCGGTCGTCCCAACGTCGGCAAGTCGACGATGTTCAACCGCCTGACCAGCAGTCATCACGCCATCGTCGAGGATCAGCCCGGTGTGACCCGCGATCGTCGCTACGGTCTGTGCGAGTATGACGGCCGGGTATTCCGCGTGGTCGATACCGGCGGGATTGATTTTTCCGCCGAAGGCAGCATCGCCATCGGCATGCGCAGACAAGCAGATTTGGCCATTGCGGAAGCCGATGTGGTGCTGTTGATCGTCGATGGCCATAGCGGTCTGATTCCCGATGATCGCGAGATCTTTGTAAAGCTGCGTCGGGCCGGGAAGACCATCCTGCTCGTGGCCAACAAGATCGACGGACCGCGCCACGAAGCCAATGTCAACGATATGTACGAGCTTGGCTGTGGCGAGGTCTTCGGGGTGTCGGCGGCGCATGGTCGCGGCATGCCGGATCTGCTGGATGCGATCGTGGCTGCGTTACCGATCGAGGAAGCCGAGCACGAGGTGGCACCTACTTTCGAGCGGCGCCAGGATTTTGAACACGACGACAGCGCTCTGTCCGAAGAACAGCTCCGGGCACTCGATGAGTCGATGGCGGCCAGCAGCGAAGGGGAGGGCGAAGCGGAAGAAGCCGGACCGGATACCGTGAGCGAGGCCGATCTGTCTCGCGATGTGATTCGGATTGCGCTGGTCGGTCGTCCCAATGCTGGCAAATCATCGCTGGTGAACGCGCTGTGTGGAGAGGAACGGATGCTGGTCGATCCGACGCCTGGCACCACCCGCGATCCCATCGATACGCCGATTTTGCATGGCGGTCAGCGCTTTTCGCTCATTGATACCGCCGGAATTCGTCGTCGAGTCCGCGTACACGAGCCGAGCGATCGAATCGCGATGACGATGGCCGAGCGGGCGATCGAGCGAGCCGACGTCGCGGTCCTGGTGATTGATGCGTTCGACGGAATTGGCGAGATGGATGCCCGGATTGCCGGACTGGTGGCGGATGCGGGTCGGGTGCTGCTGATCGTTCTGAACAAGCGCGATCTGGTTCCGTCCGCTCAGATGAAGGCGGTCGAAGCCGAGCTCGATCGCAAGCTTCAGTTTGTGCCGTGGGCGCACAGGTTGTGGTGTTCAGCGCAGACGCAGCGTGGGGTGCTCAAGATTTTGGAAGAAGCCACGCGCTGTTATCGTTCCTATGCGAGCCGCGTGAAGACCGGTGCGCTCAATCGCTTCTTTGCGGGCATCGTCGAGAAGCACCCACCTCCGCTCCATCAAGGCAAGCCGATTCGGCTGTACTACATCACGCAGGCGCAGACCAAGCCGCCGACGTTCGTGGTGTCCGTGAACTACACCGAGGGAATGCACTTTTCGTATCGCCGCTACCTTCAGAATCAGCTCCGCGAGTCCTTTGGTTTCGTCGGTACACCCATTCGGCTGGTGGCCCGCGCCAAGACCAAGTAGACAATCAAAGGGATGGCTAGAACATTCCTTTGCGCTGTGCTCGGGTTGTTGTTGGCTGGTTGTGACGGTGTCCACTCGGTGTCTCAGATGGGGACGCTGTCGTGTCGCACGGACGATGACTGCGAGACCCAAGTGACCCTGCGGGCCTGTGTGGATGGGATGTGTGCAGATCCCGGCTGTCCAGCGGGGACGGTCTATGTCGGCTCCGGAGCGTTCTCGCAAGGCTGTGACGCAGCGGATGCCGACTGTGTCGCGAGTGCCCAGCCGCTCCATACCACGCTCATGGATCATGCGATGTGTGTCAGCATGACAGAGCTGTCGGTGGCGCAGTATCGGGCTTGCACAAAGGCCGGTCGCTGTCCGCAGTCGAGTGCACTGCGGTGTACTCCTGACGTTGCGACTTGGACCGATGCTCCCGGTGCGAACGAATCGCTGCCGATGACCTGTCTGTTGTGGTCGGAAGCAGAGGCCGCCTGTCGATTCCAGGGGGGGCGACTACCGACGGAGGCAGAGTGGGAAAAGGCAGCGCGAGGTCGTGACAAAAGAACCTATCCATGGGGCAAGCTCCAGCCCCTCGGTTGTCAGGGGGGCGTAAATTATGCGGGTGCAGGATGTCTTATTCGACCCTGGCCCGCTTCGGCGGCATCGCGACAAGGAGCGCAGGTTTTTTCGGCGAGTCGTGCGGTCGATATGGCCGGAAATGTTTGGGAATGGGTCACGGACTACTATTCCGAAACGGCCTATAAAGACTGTGCATCCGGCTGTACCGACCCGCTTGGACCTGTCACCGGCATCACCCGGGTTCGCCGAGGCGGTGGTTTCCAAAGTAGCCAGGCCAAAGAGCTGGCGACTTGGTGGCGAGACTTTCATACTCCCGAGACGGCCCGCAGTGACAGCCAAGGGGCCCGCTGCGTGTTTCCTCGTTAGCGGCACGGGCAGAGAAAAAACGCTGCGTTGGCTCAGTTCGGGGTACGGTAGCGCCGTACAGACATGAGCTGGATTCAGACCTACACCGGACGAAAGTTCTTCCCACTCACCGATGAACCAGGTGAGATTGATCTGCGCGACATCGCGCACAGCCTGGCACTACAGTGTCGCTTTAATGGCCACTGTCGGCAGTTCTACTCCGTCGCGGAACACTCGGTTCGGGTGTCTCACATCCTACCGTCCGAAGAGGCCGCTTGGGGGCTCCTTCACGATGCGGCGGAAGCCTATGTCTCGGACTTGCCGCGTCCACTGAAACTGACTGTACCGGATTTTCGTGCCGCCGAAGACAGGCTTCTTAGGCAGATAGCCGAGACCTTCGGTCTGCCCTGGCCGATGCCACACTCCGTGCATCATGCGGATGAAGTGCTGCTCGCCACAGAGGCCAGAGATCTGATGGCCCCCTTTGCGGACGACTGGCACCTGAAAGCCTCTCCGCTGGCACAGACCGTGATACCGATCTCACCAATGGACGCAGAGGCTCTGTTTTTGGCCCGCGCACAGGAACTGGGAATCCGGAATCCCCGCTGACTTGGATCGAGTTTAGACGCGCTCGGTCAGCTCGCGAATGAAGCTGTGCTGCGTATAGGCCTTGCTGATCGAATCGGCCAGTTTCTCGGTTTCCCAGAACTCATTCCATTCAACCCGTAGCACAGGAATCGTTCGGCTGATCTCGCCAATGAACTCCTCATAGTTTCCGTAGAGTCGCTCCAGGTACGCCAGGGTCAGTCCGGACTCGACCCCGCGATTGCGTGTGTGAACGCGCTCCAGAGACTTGGTCGGTTTGACATCGAGGTAGACGATGAGGTTTGGGCGGCACATAAAATTCGACATGTTGCGAAACAGACTGACGTAGGTCTGGTAGTCCCGCTCGTCGAGCTGGCCGAGGTCGCGCAAGGTTTTGGCAAAAATCGCATCTTCGTAAATGGTGCGATCTTGGACCCCGCCGGTGCCGCGCCAAATGATCTCCTGATGCTGCTGAAAGCGTCGATTCAGCAGATAGATTTGCATCGCAAACGCGTAGCGCGCCGTATCGCGATAGAAGTCGGCCAGGTACTCGTTGTCGATGACGGGCTCAAAATGGACGGGCAGGCTCAGGTGTTCGCCGAGCGAGGTGGCCAACGTGGTTTTGCCTGCGCCGATGAGTCCAGCAATACCGATAAAGGCTTTGTTGAGCGGTGTCCGTGGGTCGCTTGCGATCATCTCATCCTCTGGGTACAAGCCGCACCGAGTGTTCTGCGGAGTGAGGGTTTTGACACCACTTGAGATGCGCTGTCAACCCGTGCAACGGAACGCGGGCACAAGGGTCCGGTGAAGACCGTGGTAAGGGTATTGACACCGTGCCCCTTTGTCGCTTTGCTTCCGGCCATGTTGAGGGAAAGAGCAATGCGAAAACACGGGCTTTGGTTAGGTTGTGTGTGGGGTCTGGTGTCTTGTCAGACAGCGCCTCCGGTTGATGAGCCGTTCGAATTGATGGCGATTGCTCCGTCCACGGGACCGACATCTGGGGGAGTCACTGTTCGCCTTGTGGGCAGAGGATTTACACCGCAGACCGTGGTGTCTTTCGACGGCATTCCATCGCCTATGACCAGCATGGAATCGACCAGATTACTGATCTCCACTCTGCCCGCGCATCTGGGGCGCATCGGACTGGTCGATGTGAGCCTCCAAGATGAGGCGCAACAGCGCGCGATTCTGCCGAAGGCGTTTCGATACTTTTACGGAGTCACCGGATTCACTGCCCACCCTGACCAGCCCGCTACCGGAGTCAATCCGTGGTTCCTGGCAGCGGACGACGTGAACGGCGACAAGGTGATCGATTTGATCGTCACCAACTACACCAGTGCGGATGTCAACGTCCTACTGGGTATGGGGAATGGTTCATTCCGCCCGCAGGTGACCTATTCTGCTGGACGTAGTCCCTTTGGTTTTACGGTTGCAGATGTGGACGGAGATGGCAAAAAGGATCTTGTCATCGGACAGTACGCAAGCGATCCGGTGCAAGTCCTATTTGGAAAAGGGGACGGTACGTTTGAAGCTGGCCAAGCTGTGCCGACCGGTGCTGCGCCTCGTGGAGTCGCAGTGTCCGATCTCAACGCCGATGGCAAGCTGGACATTGTCACCGCAAACTATGTCGGCAATTCCGTGAGCGTACTGCTCGGCCAAGGGGGACGAAAGTTCGCGAGCGCAGTTTCCTACCCTACCGGAGCCGGAGCGCGTGTGGTGACGGTTGCGAACCTCGATGGCAAAAGCGGACCCGATCTCGCCGTCTGGAGCGAAACGGCGATGAACGTGAGTCTGTATCTAAATCGTGGTGACGCGACGTTCCAAGCGGGTGATGTCTATCCTGCTGGACCCAAGCCCTACGCCGGAATCGCGGTCGACATGAACGGCGATGGCAAGCTCGATCTGGTGTCGTCCAACCTGAGCCAGAACGCGCTGCTGATTCACCTTGGTAGTGGCGATGGCAAGTTCTCTCCCGGTCAGCCGTGTGGACAGGGTGTGTATTCCCATCAGGTGGCCAGCGCGGACGTGAATCTCGACGGAAATCCTGACTTGGTGGTCAGCAACTACGTGGCGAGTGGGAGTGTCACCGTACTGCTCGGCCGTGGCGATGGAAGCTGTGGTCAAGAACTCAACTTTCCAGCAGGAAAAGCCACAACCGGAATCGCTGTCGCGGACTTCGATGGTGATGGCAAGGTCGATATCGCGGCCGGTAACTCCAACAGCAGCAACCTCACCATCTTCCGCAACTCATCGCAGTAGCCGGGTAAGCACCGACGGTAACTCCTGCGATTGAGGCACTCAATAGCCCCTCCTTGGTTCTGCTCTTCGTTTCGATAGGTTGGCACCTTTGGGTGCCGATGTTCGGATCAGGACTGCGATTGCGATCAGGGTGGGATTGCCCCTTGATCGGTCTGTGATCGCGATCCGGTCGGTGGGAACCAAAGCTCTCCATGTGTGTCAGCGAGGCCATGCGGGCGGAAGCTTGGGCTGTGTTTTTGGAATGATTCCGAATCATTGCTGATGGACAGTGCTGTGCATCACAAACAGTAGGTTCTTAGGAGTGGCGCTTTTTGTAGTTTGTGAAGTACGTCACAGGGCCAAATTCCGTCGAGAAAACAAGCGATTGGGGACTCCCAAAAAGTGACTCCCAAAACCATCAGAAAACGCTTGAGTGTGAAAACAGCTTTGGTAGTATGGAAAGTGGGGCGACGTTCTTCAGTTCTGAAAAGCAGAGCCCCAAAGTTCGCTAAGAACAACGATTTTTCCGAGGCTGCGTAGGTTGAAGCAGCATGTCGGGAATGCTCAGAGTGTGCTTGGCCGTAGTATGTCCATTGTGTGCGTTTTCCAGAAAAGGGGTCTTCCATGTCGAAGCGTTTCGGGAATGTGGCTGCTGTAGTTGGTCTGACTGTGTCTCTGTTCACGGCTGCCTGCGGAAACGCCGATGTTGCGGACGACATCGGTGCGGATCAGGTGGAGCAAGAGAGTAACGGAGCTACCCAGTTGTACGACGACTTCCGAAACGGCTTCTCCGCGACCCAGGCCACGGACAAGTGGGCATACTTCGGATTCGGTCCTGCCTTCACTGGGAATGACGGAATCGAGAGCACTAGCAATCGGGGACTCCGGGTGGTGTCCAAAGGACGCAATTCCCAAACCGGAGAGCCGGCGTTCACCAGCTCTGTTGTTCAGGAGAGCAGCCCGGCCTCGCTTGGACTCCCTGGTGGTGTCGATCACGTCAAGTGGCTGGTGTATGCCAACCGGTTTTCAAGCCACGGCTACCCTGGATTCGATGCGACCACCAACCGCCAGGTTGGCTGTGAAGCGTACGTTGGTGGGCAGACCTACGGCACCAGCGGACACCCATTTGGGAGCGCAGTCCGGGATGCAAGCGACGATCTCCGCCTGGCGGCATTTGCCATGAACGTCATCGATGTCGAGACCTTCATGGTGTTCGATATCTTTATGACCAATGAAGGAATCTACGCTTTCTACGAGCGGCTCCCCTTCGGTCGCGGTCCGGGGCTTGGCAACTATGCCGCGTTTTCCTTCGCGAAGCGGGTTGCCGACAACAGCCCTGGCGAGCAGCACAAGCTGGGCGTCTCTTATGACAAGCGCTCCAATACCGTGGTGTGGACCGTCGATGGTCGCGAAGTGCAGCGGGTGAGCCGGGTGGGCCTCCTTATCGATCGCCAGAACATGGTTCTGGATCACGGCGGCACCCCGACCGAAGTGTCTCTGAATCAGCTCAACTGCGGAATGGGTACGTTCACTCTGCTGGATGCCAACGCGGTGGGCCGTGGCGGACTCGCGAAGCTGTCGACCACTCCTGGTTTCTACTACAATCCAGCGACTGGTGAGCCGAACCCCGAGACCTTCACGGATCCGGCCAGCGTGGATGGCAGCCGGCTGTTCGGTCAGGGCGCGGAGCTGAACGTCAAGAAGTACAACCTCTTCCTCGCCGAGGAACCGGAGGAGACTTCCCTGCTATGGAGTGTGTAACGAGGGGAAGTGAGGCGATCGCGGCATCACCGCGTGAGGAACGAGAAGACCGACTACCTAGGACACGTGCAGAGCGGTTTTGGCCCGCGTCTTGTCCGCATTGTCGTAGAACTGACCATACCAGCGGCGCAGCTTCATGATCGCCCCGTCTCCGTCGCATAGGATGGGATTGGTGAGGTACTCCTTGCTCTCCCAAATTTCCATGTCTTCGTGATAGGTCTTCATCATCTGCCAGCGTACGAACATTCCGGCGACACTTGATAACAGAGGGATGCGTGTCTTTTTGGTCCACAACGTCAGTCGGTGATTGGTGTACTCGCCATCGACCGGAACGATCGAAGAAAACACCAGCGCCTGCGTCATTGGCATTTCTGGAAAGTGTACGTAGTGGAAGCCGGGCTCGATCATGTGAAACTCCAGCCGCCCTTTGAGCTTGGTACCGAAGCGACGTAACGCGGTGAGCTGAGTGATCCGAAGCTCAGTTCCTTCTGCATGAAACTGGTTCGTGGGCATGTCATGGCCATGGACGGCCGCAAAGTGAGGACTGTCGACAGAGTTTTCCATGATGTCTTGACCATGGATGCGGATCTTAAACTCGTAGGGAGTGGGGTCGTCATACTCTCTGGGGTTGAAGTTCCCGATCTGCGGCAGATCGTAGGTCGGCGCAGTTCCCGTTTGGTTGCGGTACATGAAGATCATTCCGTAGCGCTCGACCACGGTATGGGCCGGAACCTTCGCTTTCGGTGGGATCTTTTTGGCGTACGGAATGGACGTACACTGGCCGGTTCGATCGAAACTCCAGTGATGATAGGGGCAGCGCACGGAGTTCTGTTTGACGCAGCCACCCGCAGAAAACCGAGACCCCAGGTGAGGACAGATGTCATCGACCACGCCCACCTGGCCGTCCTCACCTCTGAACATGACGAAGGTCTGGCCAAACTGCTCCACCTTTTTGAGTGCACCGACTGGCAGTTGCTTGGACCAGCCGATCTGAAACCAGCCTTCGGTGTAACTCGGGAGATCGTAGCGTTTGGTTGCAGTCATGATTCTTCCTCTTCCTCTTCCTTTGTTCTCTATCACGGACGGTGTGCGATTTTTCACGTAATGGTGCGAAAGCGCTCATTTTTTACGTGATGGTCCGATCATCGTGCATGCAGACAGCGGTGGACTGGCGACTCGTGGATGACTCCAGAGCTCGTGCGATAGGAAGGAAAGGATAAGAGTCATTCATAATGATTCATATTTTGCAAACAGGGGCATTCCCGTCTAGTTCCCTTGTTCCGCTAAGGCTCTGCTTTTCTGACGAAAATCGGATGTTTCCTGTTCAGAAGTACAACATCACCAGCAAGCCGAGTCTGTAGTCGACTTGTCGGGATTGCCGGCTCGGTTGTTGACATCGGTTCCCTCCGCGTATTGCTGTCCGCTACTTCTCCCTGCATGAAAGTCCTTTGCCGTGGAGGATTCCATTTCTGCGGCCGATGGTGATACTCTGTAGAGAGACTTGCGCTCAGCGTCAGGCGAAGTTGACCATGCCTCTGCTGCTTGAGGATATCTACAATACTCTTTCGTTCGACCCGGAATTGCGGCTGGTCAGGCAAGTGCGTTCACGCGAAAAGATTCCATCGCTACAGGAGATGCATCGTTGCTATACGGCGCTGGTCGCAGCGATGACTCCGTATACGCGCTACGTGTTTTTGGCCGATCTGCGGCAGTCCCCAGGAAACAATCTTCCCGATGCTGAAATGCTCACCAAGCAGCTCCTGGCGCCGCCGCTCAAGAAGTTTCGTTTGATCGCCTCGCTGGTTTCGACAGCCACCGGTAAGCTGCAAGTCAGTCGAATGTGGCGAGAGCTGGATGTGACGATGGGCACTTTCATGGATGAGGGTGAGGCGCTCAAGTATCTGGGCGTGGTCAAAAAGCCTTAGCCACCGTCGAGTCTCCCACTGTATCGGCGACGCCTTGACTCACTGAAAATCACTCGCAAAGGCAGTTCGACCGGCTAGGGTTGTGATACGGTTTGCAAAAGTCCTTTTGGGATAGGAGTGACCCGTGGCCAAGTCTGCATGCCCAGTGACTCGTGAAGAGTTCAAAGCCAAAGCCAAGTCTGTCAGCGTGTCGGTCGAAGGAGTCCCTTTGACCGCTGAGCCGAAGGAGTTTTCGACCGGCTCGTTCGGTTGGTACCTGTCCGGCAAAGCCACGATTGTGGTCGATGGCAAGCCCGTCCAGGTTCAGGTCGGTGCAAACCTCACCATCATCGGCAGCAAAGAGGCGAAGTAGTTCAGCTCAGCTCAGCGCGGCGGAGCAAAGCGGGCATCTGCTCTGCGCAGTGGGCACGCAGTCTTTCCACATCGAGTCCGGTCCGCTCCGTAAGCTGCCCCTGCCGTACGAGTAGTTCCCCACCGACCAGGACATGGCGCACGTCGCTGCCTTGCGTGGCGTAGACCAGCAGCGACACCGGATCGTGTACCGGAAGCTGCCCCGGTGCGTGCTGTCCGACCACGACCACATCCGCTTGTTTGCCGACACACAGAGTCCCGATCTGGTCTGCCAGACCCAGCGCTTTTGCGCCGCCCAAGGTCGCAATCTCTAGCGCTTGTGCCGCTGGTAGCGCTTCGGGTCCACACAGTCCCTTTTGCAGCAGCGAAAGGAGCCGCAGCTCAGTGAATCCGTCGAGTCGGTTGTTGCACGGTGCTCCATCGGCACCGAGCGCGACGTTCACCTGCGCGGTGAGTAACTGCACGATCGGCGCGATCCCCGAGCCAAGCTTGAGGTTTGACGACGGGCAGTGGGTGACATGGGTTCCGTCCTGCGCCATCGCCGCCATTTCAGATCGAGAAACATGGACGCAGTGAGCGAGCACCGTCCGTGGCCCAGCGATCCCGAGTGAGCGCAGCGCTTCGACGTTGTCTTGCCCAGTCCGCTGTTTGACCAGCGCGATCTCATCGAGCTGCTCGCTGGCGTGGGTATGAATGCCCGGCCCGCTTAGGCTCCGCTGGTTGACTCGCTCGGCGACTCCACGCATCAGCTCATCGGAACACGAGACAAGAAAGCGTGGAGCATATCCGTAGCGCAGTCTGCCCTGGCCATGCCAGCGTGCACACAGCGCATCGGCTTCGCGTAGCGACGCCTTGGGATCTTCGCGGAGGTTCTTCGGTACCGTCTCGGGATGATCCATCATCGCTTTGCCGAGTGTGGCGCGGATGCCAGTCGCGGCCACCGCTGCACACAGCGCATCGTGATGGCGGACTGTCCCCATATCGAGCAGCGCAGTCGTACCAGATAGAAGGAGCTCAGCGACCCCGACCTGAGCCGCCAGCGCGATGTCTTGCTCGTTAAGCGCTGCTTCGTACGGTAGGACGCGTTCACTCAGCCAGCGCAACAGGGGGAGGTCATCGGCCAGCCCTCGGCCCAGTGTCTGACACAAGTGAATGTGCGCTTGCACAAGCCCCGGCAGCACCACGCACCCGCTTACATCCAGCACCGGAACCCCGACGCTGCGCGGATCGCTGCTCGCTGCTGCCCCAATGGCCGCGATGATGCCATCGATGATCAGCAGATCGCCGCGCACCACCGGCAGCGGTTTATCGACGGTGACCAGGGTGCCGCCGCGCAGTAGCCAGCTATTGGCGTCCACGATGATCGTCCTCGGTGTGGGCACTCGTTGCGGTGCTGATGAGAGCGCTCGGACGAAAGGCCTGCGGTAGCAGCGTGCTGAGCTTGGTGAGCTGCGCTGGGCCGATCGGTGATAGCAGTACGATTTGCGCTTCCTCGGCAAACTCCGCCAAGGTCTGCCTACACATGCCACATGGCGCGGCTGGCGGCGAGAGGTTGGTACAGATCGCGATCGCTGTCACTTGACGGGCTCCGGCGAGCACCGCTTGGTACATCGCGGTCCGCTCTGCGCAGACGGTCAAGCCGTACGAGGCGTTTTCGATGTTTGCGCCGACAAACACCCGACCATCGCTGGCGAGGAGTGCTGCACCAACGGGAAACTTAGAATAGGGAGCATAGGCCAGTGCTTGTGCAGAGCGGGCTCGTGCGGCCAGATCCTGCAGCAGTGGCGGGAGCGGTTCACCCGTAGCAACGTCGACGATTGGGCCTGGGTCGGTGGGCACGGCGCTCGTGCGGTTCGTCATCGCGAAAGGTGCTCCTTGCTGATCAGTCCGAGCTGGCCAGCGCTGCCATGATTCCGTCGAGTAGCTTGATAAACGTGGAGCGGACGCGGTTCGCCGTCTCGGTCACTTCTTCATGCGACAGCGGCTGCCCCGACATTCCGGCGGCCAGGTTTGAGACGCAGCTCATCCCGAGCACCCGAGCGCCCATGTGCCGAGCCACAATTGCCTCGGGCACCGTCGACATTCCGACCAAGTCCGCCCCGAGCCCACGCAGCATTCGCACTTCCGAGGGCGTTTCATACTGCGGCCCGAGCAGTCCGGCATACACGCCCGTCTTGAGTCCAATCCCAAGCCGCTTGGCCACTTGTTGAGCGGTGGCCCGCAGCTTGGCGTCGTACACCTCGGTCATATCCGGGAATCGCGTACCCAATCGCTCGTCGTTCGGTCCGCGCAGCGGTGAGTCGCCCATGAGGTTCAAGTGGTCGTGAATCAGCACCAGGTCGCCCGCTGCCAGCCCTTCGCCGACACCGCCCGCCGCATTGGTGAGCACCACCGTCTTACAGCCCGCCGCGACCAGCGCTCGTATCGGCAGCACCACCGTCTGCAAGCTGTGACCTTCATAGGTGTGGACGCGACCTTGCATCAAGAGGACTTCGACGCCTGTTTGTGTGCTGGTCTGGCCTGCCCGACCGTAGACGAGCCGTCCTGCGTGACCGACCACTCCGGATTGCGGAAAACCAATCTCGGCATAGCCGATGCCCTTGGCATCGCTGAGCGCGTCGGCGTAGCTGCCCAAGCCCGAACCGAGCACGAGTGCAATCGACGGCGCGGCTCCTGCCGGTAGAAAGGCCCGAATCCGGGCGGCTGATTGCTGCACAGCCTCGAAGGTGGCGTGGTGGTCGTCGTGTATCGCGGATCGGCTCATCGCAGCACATCCAGGATAAGGGGCTTTTCAGACGGCGGGGTCATCGAAATTTGGTACGCGCCGGTGATGAGAGCGCGGGCGCGCTCGCGGCGACCTTCTGGCCAGTCGGGCGCACACGCAAAGTGACACAGCGGCTCGCCCGCTTCGACCAGCTCTCCGACCTTGCGATCGAGGTAGATGAACGCTGCCGGATCAATGCGGTCTTCCTTGCGCTCGCGACCGGCTCCGATCGCAACGCCCGCCCAGCCAATGGCCTCGGCATCGATCGACGAGACATAGCCCGCTTCGGGCGCGACGATGTAGACCGGACACGGATGCAGGCAGCTTGTTAGCCACGGCTCGTTTGGATCGCGCAGGTCGATCATCGCGCCCTGCATGGCCGCACAGCGCTGGAGCCGCTGGAGTGCTTCGCCGTTGCGCAGCGATTCCAGAATCCGCGCTTGACCGTCTTCTTCCGACGCCACCACGCCGCCGAGCCGCAGCATCTCACCACCGAGGACACGGGTCAGCTCGATGAGATCCGCCGGACCACTGCCGCCGAGAACTTGCAGCGTTTCCAGCACCTCCGCAGCGTTGCCGACGTAACGGCCGAGCGGTTGGTCCATGTTGGTCAGAAACGCCGTCACTTGCTTGCCGGCTCGTCTACCAATGGCAACCAGCGTCGATGCCAGTTGATACGCTTCGTCGCGGGTTTTCATAAACGCGCCCGAGCCGACCTTTACATCCAGCACCAGCCCGTCGATTCCTTCGGCGAGCTTCTTCGACATGATCGACGCCGCGATGAGGGGGATGGATTCGACGGTGGCCGTCACATCACGCAGCGCATAGAGCGCTTTGTCGGCGGGAACCAGCGTATCGGTTTGGCCTATCAGCGCCAGACCGGCGCGACGCAGCACCGTGCGAAACTCTGGCACCGACAGTCTCGTCGAGAAGCCGGGAATCGATTCCAGCTTGTCGAGAGTCCCGCCAGTGTGGCCAAGTCCTCGTCCCGAGATCATCGGCACCCGGACCCCACAGGCCGCCACCGCTGGGGCGAGATGCAGCGAGACCTTGTCGCCGATACCGCCCGTCGAGTGCTTGTCGATCTTTAGTCCCGGCACATCGGATAGGTTGATGACCTCGCCGGACCGCAGCATGGCATCGGTCAGCGCGAGCAGCTCGCCCTCGGACATGCCGGAAAAGTAGATTGCCATCAGCAGCGCAGCAGCTTGGTAGTCCGGCAGCTTGCCTTGCGCGTAGTCGGAGACAAAAAATCCGATTTCCTCGCTGGTGAGGACGTTGCCATCTCGCTTTTTGCGGATGATCTCAACCGGGTTAAACGTCGCAGATTGGCTCATCGGGGGTTCTTTGGGGCAAAGGCTGAGCGCCGAAAGGACTTCGCTCAGGACGGTAGAAGGTGGGGCAGCACGCTCTTGCCGCGTGGCCAAGCAGGCAGAGAAAAGGCATCGCACAGCGTCTGCGCGACGTCGAAGAAGCCTTCACGCAGGCCCAGGTCGGCGCGACGCGGGTCCGGTGGGGTCTTGGTAAATGCGAGTAGCGGCACGTCTTCTCGGGTGTGATCGGTGCCGGGCCAGGTGGGATCGTTGCCGTGGTCAGCCGTTAGCAGCACCAGATCACGCGGTCCAAGCTGCTGGTGCAGGCTCGGTAAGAACGCATCAAACTCGGCGAGCGCTTGGCCGTAGCCCTGTGGATCGCGACGGTGCCCATAGAGCATGTCGAAGTCGACGAGGTTGATGAAGATGAGCCCGCGCTCGGTCTGCTTCATGGCTTCCAAGGTCAGGCGCAACCCATCGGTGTTGCCTTCGCTGTGGATGCTTTCGGTGATGCCGTGACCCGCGTAGATGTCCCAGATCTTGCCGATGCCCACCACCGGGCGACCACTGTCAGCAATCCGCGATAGCGCGGTCGCTGCTGGCGGCGGCATGGCATAGTCCCGGCGGTTGTAGGTACGACGGAACTTGCCGGGCTCGCCCACGAAGGGACGGGCGATGACGCGGCTGATGTTGCGCTCGTCGCAGAGCTTGCGGGCCACTTCACAAGCGCGATACAGCTCGGCAAGCGGCACCACTTCCTCATGGGCGGCGATCTGAAACACGCTGTCGCCCGAGGTGTAAACGATGAGCGAGCCGGTGCGAAGGTGCTCCGGGCCCAGCTCGTCAAGGATGGCCGTTCCCGAGGCTGGCTTGTTGCCTAGCACACCGCGTCCGGTCTGGGCGATGAAGCGGTTGATCATCTCGGCGGGAAAGCCCTGCGGATAGACCGGAAACTCGCTCTGTACGTCGAGACCTGCCAATTCCCAGTGTCCTGTGGTGGTGTCTTTGCCGATCGAACGCTCGCGCATCCGGCCAAAGCCGCCGAGCGGGTTTGCTGTCTTCTGTAGCCCCGGGATCTGGGTCAGGTTGCCAAGTCCCAGTGCTTCCAAGTTGGGTAGGTGCAGCCCACCGAGTCGTTCGCCGATGTGTCCCAGGGTGTTTGCTCCGGCATCGCCGTAGCGGCTGGCATCCGGTGCCGAGCCGCAGCCGCACGAGTCGAGCACGATCAAGACTACGCGCTCAAACGGCGCGCTCTGAGAAGTGGTCATGTCTAGCGTCCTTGTCATCTGCGGATCGCAGTCGCCTTGGCTCTGATTGTGCGTCGCATCGCCCGCCGGGTGCTAATACGCCGACGGTTTGCCTTCGGAGCGAGGGGTGGCAGCAGGCGCTTGGCTGCGGCGCAGCCATGGACGATCGGCGTGCTTTGGCGCTTCTTCGACCTTCGGTGCGGCGCAGCCTTTGGTGATCGCGACCGAGGCACTGGCACCGATGCGGCTGGCCCCAGCGGCCTTCATCTTTTGCGCGTCTTCGCAGGTCCGGACGCCGCCAGAGGCTTTGACGCCCATCTCGGGACCGACCAGCTTGCGCATGAGCGCGATGTCTTCGACGGTTGCTCCGCCAGGACCAAAGCCGGTCGAGGTCTTCACAAAGTGCGCGCCGGCGACCTTCGACAGTGAGATGGCGATGATCTTCTCCTCTTGCGTGAGTGCGCCGGTTTCGAGGATGACTTTGACCTTGGCGGGGCGCGAGGCTTCGACGACTTTTTGGATGTCCTCGTGGACGGCGGCGAAGTCGCGGCTCTTGAGCGCGCCTTGGTTAATCACCATATCGATCTCTTCGGCCCCAGCGCGCACGGCCTCGCGGGCCTCAAAGGCCTTGGCGTTCGGGGCCATCGCGCCGAGCGGGAAGCCGACCACCGCGCACACCATGACGCCCGAGCCCCGCAACAGCCGCTTGGCGAGCGGTACAAAGCTCGTGTTGACGCACACGGACGCGAAACGATACTGGCGGGCTTCGGCGCAGAGCTTTTCGACGTCGGCAGCGGTGGCGTCGGCCTTGAGCAGGGTGTGGTCAATCATCCCAGCGATGCCATCGGGAGTCTGGCCGGTGCCCATGGCAGAGCCGACGCGGCTCGCACCTTCCGCGACGATGTTCTGGACGGCTTCGGGGCGACGTATCGTACAAAGTCCGCAAGCCGTGCAATTTTCCGACGGACCATCCGGGCATGGCGTGTCGCGTAACGACTGCGGGCTAGAAATCGTGACCAGTGCTGCGCCACCGCCCAGTCGAGCAGAGACCCGACGGGCAATTTCGGCGACAAGCTGTTCCATCTGCGGATCGTGACTAGACATCGGTGCCCTGGCTTTACAACGCTTTGTCCGACGCTGTAAAGGCCAGAAGTGTCGTGCCAATCGCTCCGTTCGCCAAGATGAGTCGTTGGCTCTATCGGACGAGGGCGAGCAGTCCGCTGTTTCATCCGCTGCAACTACTAGTTCGATGGAGTTGGATTGTGACGACCCCTCGCACTGGCGATAGTGAACGGTACGGGCGATCCACAACAATCCGGCAAGGAGCGAGCAGATGAGCGCACATGGGCAAAGTGGTAGCAAGCAGCGGGTGCTGGTGATCTCGGCCAACCCCTCGGTGTCAAAGACCACCGGCTGGCCGATCGGCTTTTGGTGGGCCGAACTGACCCATCCGTTCTGGGCCTTTACAGAGGCCGGCTATGAAGTCGAGATTCGCAGTCCGGACGGCGGTCCGCTGCAAGCAGATGGCTACTCGGACCCCGAGGATGCGAGCGGATATTCCGCGCACGACATCCTTTCGCTTGGGTTTAAGAAGTCCCCATCGCATGCCGCCCTGCTGCAACACACGCAGAGCATTGATGACGTGGATGTCAATGCCTACGTCGCGGTATTCGTCACCGGTGGTCAGTCGCCGATGTACACGTTTCGCGGCAACACCAAGCTGCAAGCGCTCATCGCCAAGTTCTACGAAGCGGGCAAGCTGACGGCGCTGGTCTGTCATGGCACTTGTCTGCTCCTTGAAACCAAGCTGTCGAGCGGTGAGCTACTCGTGAAGGGCAAAACCTGGACCGGCTTTGCCAACAGCGAGGAACAGTTCGCCGACAACTTTGTCGGTCAGCGCATCCAGCCGTTCTGGATCGAAGACGAGGCGCGTCGCATCGAAGGAACGCACTTCGAGGTCGCTCCGATGTTTGCGCGGTTCGCGATTCGCGATGGGCATCTGGTGACCGGCCAGCAGCAGAACTCCGGTCGGGTGGCTGCTGAGCTGGTGATCGAAGCGCTCTCCCATGGCGTGAAGGACGAAGTGGTCCGTCGGCAGTAGTCTTTCCCGGCGGTGACGTGCGGGCGGCTTATGACCGGGCCGCGCCGGGATGTGGGCGCTTGGTAAGAAAAGCTGGTGCAGAGATCGCTTGTGGATATTATGCGCCGCGCCTACCGATTGAAGCGGTGGGAAGGAAAACTCCACATGCGACTGCCTGGGCTTGACTCCTTGACGCTTTCCGGTTCCCGCGACCTCGGGGAGCGCTGTCGGAACGAGCTATGGAAGAAGCTGATGTCGCTGGTGGTGGAGGCCGTCAATCAGCGCGGCATCTGTGCGGTCGAAATGGCTCAGCTTGCCGAGCTTCCCCCGTCCGAAGTCGAGTCGATGCGCGACCGCTGTAGCTGTCCAAGCTGCTTCAGTCAGCGCGCCAACTAGCCCTTTCACCCCGCAATCCAATCGAACTCCACCCGGGCCGAGCGCAGGCTATGGAAGGCTAAGCGCAGCCTATGGAAGGCTAAGCGCAGGCTATGGAAGGCCGAGCGCAGGCTATGGAAGGCCGAGCGCAGGCTATGGAAGGCCGAGCGCAGGCTATGGAAGGCTAAGCGCAGCCTATGAAAGACTCCATTCAGCTCATAAATGGCTAAGTGGATCTTATGAAAGCCGAAGAGCTGCCTATGAAACATAGAGCGCAGCTTATCGAATACATAGTCGATGCTATTGAATAGCTGATTGATACGCTTCGCTGTCTAAATCGCCTATAAATTCGCTTGTTTGGGCTTGCCTGGGCGTAAGTACATCTTATCACTACACGGATTCCGGAAACGTGGTGGAGAGCCAGCCTTGCGATGGTGTGAGGATGGCTCGCTATTTGATAAGAGGAACCATGCCATGCCCAAGTCCGTTACCTCTGTGCCTAGCAACTTCGACGCTCAGCTCGATTCACTCACAAACCGCATCAGATCCGAGGGCTGGGACAAGAAGTTCAGCCTCGATCTCAAGCAACTTGATCTCGCACTGAAGACGCAGCGCAGTGATAAGCAGAAAGATTCCAAGCTGCGCCAGGATTATCAGGCATTCCATCGGCGGTTTACTTCGGGTCAGAGCGCACGCTACGCGATGTATATGCAGGCACTGACGATCCTGCGCGCCGCACACCGCAATCAGCCCGACGTGCTCAAGTCGCTCGAAGGCTTCAAGCGCAAAAGCACGGCCCGCAAAAAGCTTATCACCAAGTAGTCGATGCAGCCGAAGGTGTTGGACCGGCTGCTGGGCCAGGCGCGGCGGATGTGGTAGGAGCGCAGGCTCGGATTACATCGCGGGGAGCTGGACTCGGCTCGGGGCTTCGATGTGGTAGGTGAGCAGTAGCTCGCGGGTGGCTCGACCTGGCAGCTCCAGATCAAAGTGGGCGAAGCCGTCTTTGCCATCCCAGCGCATGCCGCTGGTCCGTTCGACGCTGACCTCGACCTCACGAATCTCGCTGACCGGGACGCGCTCGGTGACGAGCAGCTTGCGCGAAGCACCACTTAAGTTGCTGACGAACAGCTTGACGGTGCGGGCGATGCGCTGCGTGCCGGTGAGGGCGGCTTGCTCACGTTCCTCGCTGACTTGACGGCGCACGCGGAGCCCATCATCAGGACCGAAACCCAGCTCGAACGGCTCGCCGCGACCAATGAAGCTGATCCTGCCGCGACCACACAACTCGCTGCCTCGGGATAGCACCACGGGACCAGCAAGCAGCGGTCGTGCCCCAACGAGCGTGGCGGTGGTGCGGAGGTGCGCCGCCATGCTGCGCTCTGGGAAGACCACTCGCTCGACCTGCGCGGGCATCGTGACTTGCGCAATCTCGATCCGAGTCGGTTGTCCTGTCGACAAGATGGTGACCGGGCGGCTCGACTCGAACGTGAGCGGCTCACCGCCGTCATCGACGCCGGGCATTTCTTCGATCTTCTGGCCGCCGCGACCTAGCCCAGCCAAGGCGATGCTCTGCTCGCGGGCTTCGACGACCACGGTGCGACGCTCGGCATCGGTCTTGCGACGCAGGCGGAGCTGGTCTTCGCTCAGCAAGGGAGGCGAGGCATGTTGAGCGGGGCGTGCCGTCGAAAAGCGACATGGGACGTTTGCCCATTCTTCACCGCTGCGCTGCCATACCACCGCTGAGGTCACCATCGTCAGGCTGTGGGTGCCGTCGGGGTTGCTGTGAAGCCGCGCCAGGTGCTCGGGCCGCCACAAGGCGCACGGCGTGATGTAGGTGACTTCGAGCGATATCTCGGTCGGATTGGGTACCTCGATCTGCACATCGATCGTAGATTCTCGACGGGGACGAAGCCTCCGTGCCGCTTGATAGCGAAGCTGTGCCCGTTTTTCGTCGAGTCTTGAATCCGCTAGCTCTCGCTGGGCTGCGCTTTGTTGGTCGAGCGCTTGCTCTTGGGCATCGAGGAGCTGTCCGAGCGCGCTACGCCAGCCAGTAAGCTCTGTCGCAGCTCCGCGTGGCACTCTGCCCAGGGCGACAATCCACGCCAGCACCAGTGCCGCGCAGCGACCTTCGTGCACCTGCGCGACCTCCAGTGTTCGTTCGGCAAGGACTCGTCGTGAAAGCGCCTTCTTTTGGTCGCTTTCGCTGTCGCGTAGCTCGCTTTCCGAACCGGTCGATGTTTCATGGGTGCGTCGGGTCACTTGAGCCGACAGCAGCTTGGCTGCGCCCTGGAGCATCGGCAGTACGCTTTGATCATCGACGAGAGGCGTCACTCCACGGAGGCTTAGCAGCACCGTCCCTGCGGGGACCGTCGCTTGCGTCGCTCGGACCACCTCGGCACGGTCTTCGAAGAAGGTGACTCGCAGCGGCTTGGTGTCGAGTTCGAGTCGCTGTCCTTCCATCGGTTGGTTATGGTTAGTCACGACGGTTGCCTCCGATGATCTCGTTTTTGGCCGAGAAGCTGAGCCGATACTGGTATTCGATCTTGGTCTTGCCAGCGGCGGGGAGCTGAGCTCGCCACTTCATGCCACGTCGAATCGGGGCTCCGCGCTCTGCCTGATCGTACGGCGTATGGGCGGGCTTTTCTGCAATCAGCTCGACGGTGAGCGACTTGTCTTCGCTGACCGGCATGCGATCGAGCACATCGATCTGAATCGGCTGTCCCAGCGAGGACGAGATCTCGATGGTGACGGTATGGGTCATGGCGGTTGTGCCACCGAGTAGTCCGGCGCTCTCTTCTTCGGCGCGGACGTTGCGGGCGACGCGGACACGCTCCTCGACGCCCATCCCAATGCGCAGGCTGCCCCCACGGTCGACGTGGCTGATGGCATCGGTGGTGAGCAGTCCACCATCGACATAGACATCGACGGGACCACTCAGCAACGGAGCCTGACAGGGATTGGTTAGCTCAGCCTCGCGGTAGACATCGGCTCGCTCACGCGGGACGGTGATCAGCCGGAGCTGAGGTGTTCCATCGGCGCACAGGACGGCGACTCGGTGGAGCTTGCCATCTGACGGAATCTTGAGCAGACCCTCGGCATCGTAGCGGTGGTCGAACTGCCCACGAGACGAAAGCGGGTCGACCAGCCCACTCGGCGGGGACAGCTTTTCGAGGGTTCGCACCGCCTGCTGAATCTTGTTGTGCGTTTGGTCATCGCTCCGGCGCTTGAGTCGGCCTCGGAAGACCTGGTCTTCAGGACCGCCAAGTTGCAGTTGGTCGAAGTCGAGCCAGTCATCTTGCGGTTCGATCCCTTCGGGTACAGGCTTCGCTTCCAGCGGAGGCAATCCGCCGAGGTTGTCCGCAAATGGACCTCCTTCGCCGTCATAGCTGCCCTGACCACCACCACCGGCTGACTCGCTCAAGCTGCGCTGTCGCTTGGACTCCTTGGCCTTGGCCTGCGGTGGGCCACCGGGCGCGCCGCTGCGATACATTGCGGCCGACTGCGCACGCATCGGGGCTGGCGGCGGTCCGGACCCTGGCGCTGGCATCGATGGATCCGCCATCGACATCATCGCGGGCGGTGGTGGTGGCGAAAAGCCGAGTAGCTCCATGGGAGAAGGGAGCCCGCCTTTTTTGCTCAGCTCCGCTTCGGCGCTTTCGGCGCGGGTTGCCCAGGTTGGCTCATCACTCAGGCTGTCGTCAAAGTTGAGCGCATCGGTCGGTGGAGTTCGCTCTGGCATGGACGCCGACAGGTTGCTGGGCTCGGTTAGCAAGCCGTCCGGCGGGGTTTGTCCACCGACGAAGCCGCGATCGTAGCCAACAAACAGACGATCCAGCCCTTCTGGGGCCGGACGGTAGCCGCTTCTTGGGACGGGCTGGGCTCGGCCAAAACGCAGCGAGGGCAGCTCCGGCAACCGGGCATCGAAGATCAGGTCGGCGGTCGATAGCGACAAGCGAACCCCATTCCAGTCTTCGCCACTGATCTGGGCGACGTGGGCTTCCACGGCCCAGGTGGCGCGCTTGCCACCGTCGAGCAGACGCAGCGTATAAGACGGAAAGAAGCGGGCCGCCGGTACCACATACGATACGTAGAGGTTCGCGATGGCCCCGCTGCCGCTGACCCGCACGGTGACCCGGCGAGTGGGCTGGCTGCGACCCTGCCGTTCGCTCGATGGAGCTTGGCTGTGCCGTAGTTCGGCGGCGGCTTTTTCCTGGGCCAAGTCAGCCAGCTTCTGTTCAAGCTGCTGTTGCTTTTCACCGAGCTGTCGCTGCACTTCGGACAATAGTCCTGCGGTGGCAATGGCGTCGGCAATGCGCTCATCGACCTTGTCCACCAGCGACGTCGTTCGCAGCGCTGGGTCGGGAAACTGCTTGGCGAGCCGTTGCCTTTGCGATGAGAGTCGTTCGATCTCCGACTGGACCCGATCCATGCGTAGCTTCAGGTCGTCGAGCTTGCTTTGACTCGGTCCCTGTTGCACTGGGCTTGATGGGGGCACCAGCACCGCATCAACCAGCAGCACGCTGCGTCGACCCGGCTCAAGCTGAGCCCGGAAGCTACCTGGCTCGGAGCGCGCCGTTACATCGGTAATCACCAAGTCGACATCACCATCGGGTAGTGGCGACGAAGCGGGTAGCTCGACGCGCCGAGTGACGATGGCTCCACGGGCGTGGACGGTCACTTGGCAGACCTGACTTACGCAAACAATCTGCACGACTCCCCCTTGTATGGCCCCGGCTGTAATCGCTTGCAGAGGCCAAGAGAAGCGATTTTATCGCGCTACCGGCCCCAGACCTAGCAGGAAGTACCTCCGCTCTTGTTTGACTGCCCGACCTTGACCTATGGTCCGGCTTTCTGCGGTCCACCCACCG
>WBZP01000291.1_pt1 | contig 69096 bp, 55 predicted proteins | sample 5204301 | NCBI WGS metagenome assembly WBZP01 (sample SAMN12412401, study PRJNA552823) | activated sludge metagenome | isolation source: activated sludge from nitrification reactor of wastewater treatment plant... | place: USA: Pennsylvania | collected 2017 | reverse complement strand
CGACTTCCTGGTAGAGCTTGAGCGCTTCGTAAAAGTCGATAAAGCCCATGTCGGCCATGCGACCGGAGCGGAACTGATAAGCGTTTTCCTCGGTGGCGGCGCCTGCGTCCCAGCGTGCAGCGTTGATGATGGCGCGTGCCAGGTCGAGATCGCCCTTATAGATGTGCTCTAACAGCCGATGGATGAGCACCGCGCGGTCGCTGTCGCCGTCAGACGCGGGCATGATGTCGATTAAGAAGAAGCGGTCGGGCGTGGCGTAGAACATGCCTTGGGCTTCGTCGGGCGCATCCTCTTCGCTCAGGTCGTAGACGGTGATGTGCGGGGCCAGAAACGTCGTCAGCAGCTCGGCGTCGAGCTTGCGCAGGTGGGTGACGAGTCGGCTCGGCGGCAGCTCAATCAAGTGCCCGAGCCAGGCCGAAAGCCGCGACGGCTCTAGCTGATCTTTGTCCCAGACATCCAGATCCAAAAAGCCTTGGATCTGCTCGGGCAGGCACATCGCGATGAGATCGTGCGCGTCGGCCAGACCGAGCGACTTGATAAACAGATAGAGCGGCTGAATCGGCGTCGAGCGGACCAGTCGGGTCGCATCGGGTCGCGACAGCAGGTTGTCGAGGATGGTCTTGGGTCGCTCGCCGGGCACAAGCCAGCTTTGAGCGGAAGGAAACAGCGAGATGGGGGCGGGGCCACCGGAACTGCTAGCGGTCGTCATGGCCCGGCACGCTATGTCAAGTTCGCGACGGGCGCAAGCGACGGTCGAGCAGCTCGGACAGCCGACGGCTGGCATCGGTCGGGGTCACTGACGACGGCGCACGCGGCTTGAGCAGCTCGGCCAGCTCGGCTTCCATCGCCGCCGCTTTCGGGGTGACGGCGCTCGGCTTGGGCGTGAGCGCGCTCGGCTTCGGGGTGACGGTGCTCGGCTGCGGGGTTGCGTCGCTGAGCCGTGGCGTGAGCGCGCTAAAGACATCATGCGGCGTCGGCGCGTGCGGGCTGACTGGCGGCTCGGGGGTCGGCGCAGGCGGGCTGACGGCAGGCTGCACGGGCGACGGCGGCTGGACAAGGTGCGTCGGCGGCTGCGGTCTGTAGGCGACGCTGGCATAGGGATCGGGCGCGGGCTTTACGAAGCGCTCGGGATGGCTGGCCTTGTACTGCAAGACCTTGGCGATGAGCTGCTGGCCTTCTTCGTCGAGCCGATCGAGGCGCAGGCTCATTCCGCACACGGCCATCGGGTTCATCGGGTCAAACGGCGAGGTCCAGACCACTTCCCCTTCGCCGTGCATCAGCGTCAGGCTGTCACCGATGAGCAGCTCGAAGCGTACGATCGAGCCGACTTCGGGTGGGTCCATCGACGCCAGGAAGATGCCGCCTTCGGAGATGTTGGTCGCGTACTTGGCGATGAACGTCTCGACGTCGGGATACTGGAGTCGAAAGCGGATGGCGACTACGTTCGATGATGCGTGGGCACTGGCGGTCGTCACAGGCCAGAGTATTTGCGGCGGGGGGCTCGGCTGTCAATCCGGGGGCGAGTCCTTGCCGCTACATAGTAGACTTAGGCCGATGCGACGCCTTGTTCGGCTGGGGCTGCTTGGCCTTGTGCTTTCGTCTTCGGCTTGTGTGAAAAGTCGGCCCGACTACCACGTTCAGGTTCCGCCGAACCTGCTCGACATTCGTCCGCCTCGGACGGTGGTGTTTGTGCAGACGCCGCTTCGGCTCGATGGCGTAGAGTCAGCGATTGACCGCAGCCTTCCGACGGGAAGTCAAGGCAGCGTGCAGCTTGGCTTGGTGCAGCTAAGCTGGCGACTTGGGCGACAAGCGGCGACGGTGATGCCTGCGGGCGATGGGCTGATGATTCGGGTTCCGGTGACGGGTGAGCTTCAGCTTGGCGGCGGGTTTCTGCGCTGTCAGTCGAGCGGCGTCGGTGGGGTGCTGGTGATTGCGGCGCGGCCTCACATTGAGTCGGGCGGCGATCTGGTGCTGCGTGACATTCGGACAACGGTGGAGCCGGTTGGTCAGGTGTCGTGCGCGGGGCTGCCAATTCCTGCGGCGGAGATCTTTGCGAGCCTGCTGCGGCCTCTTGCATCGGTGGCGCAGTCGCTGGGGCAGGTGGTGCGGGTTCCGCTCGGTCCGGCGCTGTCGCAAGGGCTGACCGAGCTGGGTCGTCCGCGTCCGCTACAGCTGGGCGACCAGCGTGCGTGTCTGGATGTGCATCCGTCGGCGCTGGTGCTGGCTCCGCCGAGCGCGGTGGAAGGGAACGCCAAGCTTATCAGCGTGCGGATTGGGCTCGATGTCGAGCCTCGGGTAAACCTGGGTGACTGTCCCAAAGAGCAGAGTCCGCCGCCGAAGTCGCTGACGGTGCGTCAAGAAGCGCTCGGGGAAGAGTTTGCGGTGCAAGTGGCCGTCGCGGTGCCGACGCAAGATCTGACAAACCAGCTGGGGCCGCAGCTTGTGGGCAAAAAGCTCGGCAGCGCGGCGCAGTCGCTGCTCGTGCAAGGGGTCGAGGTCGGGGATGCCTCGGGTCGGGTGCTGCTGCGGCTGGATGTCGCGGGGATCTACACGGGGGCGCTGTACCTGTGGGGCACTCCGCAGCTGCGCAGTGAGGGCGGGCGACAGATCCTGCATGTGCCGGATCTACAAGTGGCGGCAGAGTCCAGCTCGCGGCTGGAGCGGCTCAAAGTCGGCCTGTATGAGCTGATCGAAGGCAACCTGGCGGACAAGGTGCGACCGCACTTGCAGCTGGATGTCACAGACAAGCTCGGGCAGGTTCAAAAGGCGCTGTCAGGAACGCTGAAAGTACAAGGTGGATCGTGGCAGAACGTCGCGCAGCAGGTCGGGGTGTCGCAGGTGGCGCTTCAGACGGATCTGGTGCAGGTGCTGCCGCTCGCGGTGGAGTCGCGTCCGGGCGTGGTGGTGGCCTATGTCCTTTTGCGTGGACGCGCGACGCTTGATATTCGCTAACGAATCGGTTTTGGCTAAGGGCAAGGAGCACATCGTGAAGAGCAAGAGCAAGAAGCTGAGCGGAACCATCTTTTACGTCGACTTGGAAGGCGGCTACTTCACGCTGCGCCTCGCGGGCGGCGAGGTGTATAAGCTCGATGGCGGCGGCGCGGACCTGCGCAAAGCCGGCGTGAAGGCCGAAGTGGAAGGCGAGATCGAAGACAAAGGCTTTGGCATCAGCTTTGGCACGCCGACCATCCAGGTGAAGAGCTACAAGATCCTGTAATGGCAGCGAAATAAGAGGCGGATGATATGCCTCTTATTCGCGTAGCTGGGGATGGGCTCGACGAAGAATCAGCAGAAATAAGAGGAGTAGAAAAGGACTCTTATTGTGCTGCGTGGACTGCGGTTAGAGATCCGGCACTTGATAGGACAGCAGCTTTTCGAGGATCGACTCGGTCTGCACTTCGCCCATCTTGGTGGTCATCAGGCGATCCCGGAACCACGACAGCACGCCATCTTCCAGCGTCAGGATCTTTCCTAGGTAGTACGAGCGAGACGCGATGAGCGCGGTGCGGGCTTGGCGGGCTTGTTCGTACAGACGAAGGGCGCGCTCGCAGTCGGGTTCGTCACGGAGCGTGCGGGCGAGCACCACCGCGTCTTCAATGGCCATGCACGCGCCTTGTCCCAGGTTGGGCGTCATCGGATGACAGGCATCGCCGAGCATGGTGACGCGACCGTTGCTCCAGCTTGGCAGCGGCGGTCGATCGTAGACATCGTGACGGACAATCGCGGACTCGGGCGTCGCGTGGAGCACTTGCACAAACGGCTCACTAAAGCCCGCAAAGGCAGCCAGGCAGTCCCCTTTGCGACCCAAGGCAGAGTCTTTGATCGCGGCGGGCTGGTTGTGCGTTGCGAACCAGTAGACACGGCCCATTCCACACGGAAACAGCCCAAACTCTGAGCCATGTCCCAGTGCGGTCAGCGCCGTTCCTGGCGGCAGGGCGCGATGGACCAGGGACACGACGCTGCGATAGCAGGTGTAGCCGGAATAGCGCGCCTCTTCACCAGGGAACTGCTGACGACGGACGATCGAGCGATAGCCGTCGGCGCCCACCAGGAGATCGCCGCGCACCGTGGTGCCATTTTCAAACAGCGCATGGACCTGGCGGCCATCTTGGACAAAGCCGGTGCAGGTCATCGAGGTCTGGATGTTTTCTCGACCGACGGCGTTGACCAAGATCTGGTGGAGATCGACACGGTGGATGCAGACGGTTGGGACGCCGAGCTTTTTGCCGATGTTGCCGACGTGAACATCGGACATGACATCGCCTTCGGCGGTCTGGCTGCGGGTGATGTCGATGACGGAACCGAGCCGCAGCACTTCAGCGCCCACGCCGAGGACGGACAGGGCCCACATGGCGTTGCTCCACAGCGCAAGTCCGGTGGGCAGGGCGGTGACTTCGGGGGCGCGCTCGAAGATCTGGACGGTGTAGCCGACCTTGCGCAGGGCTATCGCTGCACACAGACCGCCGATACCGGCTCCGATGATGATGGCACGCCGACTCATGTCGATTCCTAGTACGACGCGGACAGGCTAAGCCCAAGCACATTTGCACCCAATCGATCGCGACCGACGAGCGGAGCGAGCGACACAGCGGCTGCGGGCACCGGGGGCGCATCGGTCTGGGTCGTGCGGGCCTTGTGCCACATGTGCGCGTTCCAGATGGCGAGTCCCAGGTTGGTGATGCCGACGACGCCGTGCATAAGGCCCATGCCGATTCCGTATTCGACCTTGGGATCGGTGCCGTAGACCATGACGATGGGGCTCGTCGCGGTGTTGATGAATCCGCAGATGAAGCCGGAATACATCCAGGCTCGGCTTGGGGTCTTGCGGACTCCGGTGACGGCGTTGCCGACGATCGAGGTCAAGCTACAGGCTGCCATCGCTCCTTCGAGGATGAAGGCCATCTGCTGACCGGGCAGGACGGTGATTTCTTCGGCGCGTGCGGTGCGGCTTTCACACAGCATCGCGGACAGGAGCAGGGCTCCGAGCAGACGTTGGCTGGCGCGTGTCATTTCGATCCCTCCGCCGTCGGGGCTGCTGCATCGGTCTTCACGGCTGGACTGGCCGCTGGGCTATCTGGCGCTGGCGTCGTCTGTGCGTCTGGCTTGGTTTCGCCAAGCGTGGTGGTCGCAGATGTCGCAGCATCGGTGGGCGGTTCGTTCTGTTGCTCTTCGATGGCGCGACGGGTTGGCTTGCTGATGAGCTCGTAGGTGATGTCGAGTCCGCCCGCGAGGGTGATGCCAGAGCCGACGCGGAAGGCGTGATCGGTGAAGGCTCCGACGCGCAGGAAGAACGCAAAGCTCTTGGCCAGGTCGCGCAGGTTGTTGACCGACCAAGACAGAATGCCCGCGACGATGTTGCCTTTGTAGCCGTTGCCGGGGACATAGACCAAGCTGTCGGTGACTCCGAGTCGAATCGCGTGGTTTCGATGCGGCTTGATGGACACGAGCAGCGCGGCGTTGTTGAGCAGCGACCAGTCGCCACTGCCGTTGATGACCGCATCGAGCTTGGCGGCGTAGAAGAACTTCGAGGGATAGCGGGTGTTGTCTCCGTTGGCGACGCGCCAGAACTCGCCGGTCAGGCCGTTGACGATCAGGACATCGACATAGCGACCGAGTGGTAGCGCGCCTTGCAAGGTGACGCCGAGCGCGATACGCAGGCCGCTCATGTCGGTGGCTTCGCCGAGCTTGGGACTGACGGTCTCTTTGTTAAAGTCGTCGTAGCCCTTGGTCATGATGAAGCCCGCGCCCTGGAGCGGAATCGGCCAGATGTAAAAGCCGGTCAGCTCGGCGCGTAGGATCAGAAACGACAGCGGGGCAAAGCGGACGGTCGGACCGACGTGAATGTGCGTGGGCGAAATGTAGTTGGCCAGACCGAACTCAAGCTTTGTGAAGTCAAACAGGATGCCCGGCTTTTCGATAAACGGCGTGCAGTAGGTGAGAACAAGCTGGTTTTCAATGCCGAGCGGATTGATCGATCCGCCCATGAAGTGCTCTAGGAGCAGCTTGTTCTTTTGTTCATCCAGACAGTGCTTGCCGCGTGAGCCGATGGAGCCCGCCGTGGCGCGCATGGTTCGGCTCTGTGCGTGTGTGATGTGCGCAGACAGAAGCAGTGCGCCACACCACAAAAGCAGCAGCAACGATCGCAGTCGTTGCCAGCCAATACAGGATGAGATGACGCCACCAAGCCTTGGAGAGCATCGTTTGTAAAACATTTGGGACAGCGTACCCGATGACCGGGCGGTTTGTCATTGCCGGTCCGGGGAGGGCAAGATGCATGTAGTTTTTCGTCGCTGACCGCTTCGTTCTAGGTCGGCAAAGAGGGCGCTATCGTTTTTTGCCAACTCGGAGTAGACTGCCTGCCCGGTTTAGCAGTTGTGCAGACGGACAGTTGAGATATCCCAGCCTCGCTTTTGGCGCGGGCTGCGGCACACAGACAAGGAGACCTTTACCCATGCACCACACCACTTCTGGTCGTAAGAAGATCGCCGTCATCGGCGGCGGCAACATCGGTGGCGAGCTGGCGTCGCTCATCGCTCGCAAAGAGCTGGCTGATGTCGTTCTGCTCGACATTCCCGAAAAAGAGGGCCTGTGCAAGGGCAAGGCGCTCGATCTGATGCAGAACGGAACGCTGCTCGGTTGGGACAGCACCATCACCGGCACGTCGAACTGGGCGGACACTGCGGGATCGAGCGTTGTCATCATCACCGCCGGTGTGCCGCGCAAGCCTGGCATGAGCCGCGACGATCTTCTGTCGATCAACCTGAAGATCATGCGCAGCGTGTCGGAGAACATCAAGACGTTCTGCCCGGACGCGTTCGTGATCGTGATCTCGAACCCGCTCGACGCGATGGTCTACGAGTGCGCCAAGGTCACTGGCTTCCCGAAGAACCGCGTCGCGGGTATGGCGGGCGTGCTCGACTCGGCGCGCTTCCAGCTGTTCCTGGCGCAGGAAATCGGCGTCAGCATCAAGGACGTCAAGGCGATGGTGCTCGGCGGACACGGCGACACGATGGTGCCGGTGACGTCGTACTGCACGGTGAACGGCATTCCGGTCAAGCAGTTCATCGCGCCGGAGCGTCTCGCTTCGATCTGTGCTCGCACGGCGGGCGGCGGTGGCGAGATCGTGAAGCTGATGGGCACCTCGGCCTACTACGCGCCGGCGACGGCAGCGGTGGTGATGGCAGAGTCGTTCCTCAACGACCAGAAGCGGCTCGTTCCGGCGGCTGTGTTCTGCAACGGTGAGTACGGCATCAACGACCTGTACATCGGTCTTCCCTGCGTCATCGGCAAGGGCGGCGTCGAGAAGGTTCTGGAGATCGCGCTCACCGACGAAGAGAAGGCGCAGCTCGCCAAGAGCGTTGCCGCCGTGCGTGAGCTGGTCGACGCCAGCGCTCGACTGTAGCCTCCGTCTTTACCAACAACCGCAGATCTTCCTCGCCTGTCCCGTTGCTGTTCGCGCTTTGACGACGCTGTGAGCGATGCGGGCGAGGCGGATCTCTTAGGGGAAGCCAATGAACATTCATGAGTATCAAGCCAAAGAGCTGCTTCGGAAGAAGGGTCTGCCGGTGCCGATTGGCAAGGCGGCGCTGACCGTTGAGGAAGCCGAGAGCGCGGCTGCTTGGGTGCGCAGTGAGTCGGGCAATTCGCTGGTGGTGGTGAAGGCGCAGATTCACGCCGGTGGCCGAGGCAAGGGCGGTGGCGTCAAAGTCACCAAGACCCAGGAAGACTGCTCGGCGGCGATTCGTAAGATCCTCGGGATGCAGCTGGTGACGCACCAGACCGGACCGGAAGGCAAGAAGGTCGGTCGGCTGCTGCTCGAGCAAGGTGTGGACATCGCCAAGGAGTTTTATGCGGCGGTGGTGCTCGATCGTCAGAAGGGTCGCTTGGTCCTGATGGTCTCGACGGAAGGCGGCATGGACATCGAGGAAGTGGCCGCTCACCAGCCGGACAAGATCTTCAAGGCGGTGCTCGATCCGATCCTCGGGCTGGCTCCGTGTCAGGCGCGGGAAGTGGCGTTTGCGCTGGGCCTGAAGTCGGCGGGGATGGAAGCCGTGAACGCGGCGACGAAGTTCTTTGCGACGATGGTGCGCGCGTATCAGGATCTGGACTGCTCGCTGCTCGAGATTAACCCGCTCGTGCTGACGAAGCAGGGTCAGATCATCGCGCTCGATGCGAAGGTGAACTTCGACGACAACGCGCTGATGCGTCACCCGGACATCGAAGAGCTGCGCGACCTGGAAGAAGAAGAGCCAGCGGAGACGGAAGCGAAGAAGTTCGATCTGTCGTACGTGAAGCTGATGGGCAACATCGGCTGCATGGTAAACGGCGCGGGCCTGGCGATGTCGACGATGGACATCATCCGCTTCTACGGCGGTATGCCTGCGAACTTCCTCGATGTCGGTGGTGGCGCGACGGCAGAAAAAGTGACCGCAGCGTTCAAGATCATCACGGCGGATCCGGCGGTGCGCGGCATCTTCATCAACATCTTCGGCGGCATCATGAAGTGCGACACCATCGCCAAGGGTGTGATTACGGCGGTGAAGGAAGTCGGTCTGAAGGTTCCGCTGGTGGTTCGGCTCGAAGGAACCAACGTCGAGCTGGGCAAGCAAATCCTCGCGGAGTCGGGGCTAAACGTGGTGGCGGCGTCCGATATGGCCGATGGCGCCCAGAAGATCGTTGCCCTGGCCGGCCAGGTCGCGGCGTAAGGAGTCCATCATGTCGATTCTCGTCAATAAGAACACCCGACTGCTTGTGCAGGGACTGACCGGAAAGAACGGTACGTTTCACACCGAAAAAGCGGTCGAGTACGGAACCAATGTCGTCGGTGGTGTGACCCCAGGAAAAGGCGGCAGCACGCACCTCAACCTGCCGGTGTTTGATACGGTGTCCGATGCGGTCAAGCAGACGGGCGCCAATGCGACGGTGATCTACGTTCCGGCGGCGATTGCGGCGGACAGCATCATCGAAGCGATCCTCGCCGGGCTGGAGCTGGTGGTCTGCATCACCGAGGGCATTCCGGTGCTGGATATGCTCAAGGTTCGTCGGCTGCTCGACTCGCAGACGGGTCCGACGCGGACGCGGCTGGTCGGTCCGAACTGCCCCGGTGTGATCACGCCGGGTGAGTGCAAGATCGGCATCATGCCGGGCTACATCCACAAGCCGGGTCACATCGGTGTGGTGTCGCGCTCGGGAACGCTGACCTATGAAGGCGTGCATCAGCTGACGCAGCTTGGCCTCGGTCAGTCGACCTGCGTGGGAATCGGTGGCGATCCAATCAAAGGCATGGACTTTATCGACGTGCTGGAGATGTTCGAGCGCGATCCCGAGACGCACGCGGTGCTGATGATGGGCGAAATCGGTGGCTCCTCGGAAGAGGACGCTGCGGCGTACATCAAGAAGCACATGACCAAGCCGGTGGCGGCGTTTATCGCGGGACAGACGGCGCCTCCGGGTCGTCGCATGGGTCACGCGGGCGCGATCATCGCGGGCGGAAAAGGCACGGCTTCGGACAAGATTGCGGCGCTTCAGGGTGCTGGCATTGCCGTCGCCAAGACGCCTGCCGAGCTGGGTGTCACGCTGAAGTCTGTCCTTCGCTAGTCTGTCCTCCTGATTCCTGCTTCCTGCTTCCTTCGTTCGCTTCGTCTGCGCTGGTTCCTTCAGAGAATCGAAGGACCGGCGACCGCTCTTTCCTTCCGTTCCCATTCCGTTGTGATTCCGTTTCGCGCGGAAGATGCAGTGACAACAGCCGCTGCGTAGACGGATTCCTTTTCACGTCGTGCGTCATCTTCTACAGTGCCGCGTGTGAGGCTTCTGCGAACCTACGGCTTTTCGTTTCTGCTGCTGACTGCGATTGCGCTGGGTCTTGTGCTGGGACGACTGGCTCCGAGCGTGGCCCAGCTCTTGCGACCGATCGGAGATCTGTTCCTGAACCTGATCTTTACGCTGATCGTGCCGCTGACGTTTTTTACGATCTCATCGAGCATTGCCTCATCAGGAAGTAGCGAGCGACTTTCGCGCGTGTCGGTGCGAATGCTGATTGGCTTTTTGGCAACCAGCGTGATCGCAGCAGCGCTGTCTCTGCTGTTTCTGTCTGTGGTGTCTCCGGCTCCGGGTGTGGATGCAGCGGCTCTGCTTTCGGGCAGAGGAGTCGTCGCGCTGCCGAAGGCTCCGGCTCTGCTTCCGCAGCTGGTTGCGATGGTGTCTGTCTCTGACTTTTCCGAGCTTCTGTCACGCAAGTCGATGCTTCCGCTGCTGCTGTTTTCGCTGGCGGTGGGACTGTGCGCGCGATCCATGAAGCAGCAAGCAGAGCCGCTGACGCGCTGTTTGCAAAGTGGCGCTGCGGTGTTTCTGCGGCTGCTGGACTGCGTGATGTACCTTGCGCCAATCGGACTTCTTGCATGGTTCGCAGCGACGGTGATGGACACCGGATCTCAGCTTGCGGGCGCGTACTTTCGGAGCTTTGTCGCATATTACGCATGCGCCGCGCTGTATTTCGTCATCGGCTTTTCCGCCTACGCCTATCTGTCCTTTGGTCTGCCCGGCGTGCGGCGCTTCTGGTCGCAGATGTTAGAGCCTTCGCTGACTGCGCTTGGAACGTGCTCTAGCATGGCGACGATGCCGGTCAACTTGGAAGCGTGTACGCGCATGGGAATCGCTGCGGAAGTGCGTGATGTCGTGATTCCGGTGGGCGCGGTGCTTCACAAAGATGGCTCGGTGATGGGTGGTGTGTTGAAGATTCTGTTTGCGATGAGCCTGTTTCAGCAGAGCCTGTCCCCCGGACGCTGTGTGCTGGTGATTTTGGTCGCAGTTCTCGTCGGTGTGGTGATGGGCGCGATTCCAAGCGGAGGCATGATGGGAGAGCTGCTGATCCTGTCTGTGTTTGGCTTTCCTCCCGAGACGCTGCCGCTGCTTGCGATCATCAGCATCTTGATTGATCCGATGGCGACGCTCCTCAACGCAGTGGGAGACAACGTGGTTGCGCTGTGGGTGACGCGCGATCCATCGCTTGATGCAAACGCAGCCACCTAACGATCGCGACACGGTGCCGCTGTAGGAGTGCGGTCTACGCTGATCGCGGCTTGGGTCGATCCACCAGCTCTTTTTGGATCTGGCGTAGCTCATCCGTCATGGCATCGATCATGCTTTTGAGCTCGCGAAACGCAGCGGCTGCACTCGTGAGATCACCGCTCGTTCCGAGGCGTTCCATCGCGAGCGTGGCTTTCACCACGGCATCACAACAGAAGGTGCTGATGCTTCCTTTGAGCGAGTGCGCAGCGAATGCAACACCGCTTGGATCCGCACGATGAATCGCGTCCTGTAGCAGTCCCAGAAGCTGCGGAGTATTTTCCAAAAACGCTTGGGATACTTCGCGGATCATCGCTGCATCTCCACCCAAGTTGTCGAAGAACTGCTGCCTGTCAATCAGCGCACCGGGCGGAATGCTGATCGCTTTTGCTGTGGTGATGTTGTCGCTGCTCTTTCCGTTTTGGATCGTGGCAGAAAAGATCTGGAGCAGCGTCTTTACGATGTCGTCCATGCGGATTGGCTTGCTGATGAATCCATCCATTCCGACGCGGAAGCAGCGCTCGCGCTCTTCTTGCATCGTGCTGGCGGTCATCGCAACAATCTTGGGACGCTGCGTGGTGGGATACATCGACAAGATGCGCTGCGTGGTGTCAAAGCCATCAAGCTCTGGCATGTGACAGTCCATCAAGATCAGATCGTAGGCGTGATGACTGAGCGCTTGCAGCACTTCCTGACCGTTGCTGACACAGTGGGCTCGGTATCCCAAGCGCTCTAGGAATCGGCGCGCAACGGTTTGGTTTACGTGATGATCATCGGCAATCAGGATGCGAAGCGGAAGCTTTTCCGCGAGCTTTGCATCAATGTCGGTCGACGTGCTGGTCACGCTTGGTACAGAGGCCGCTTTCAGCGATGGATGGACAGGTTCCACGAGCAGCCGGAACCAGAACGTAGAGCCTCTGCCTGCTTCACTTTCTACGCCGATGGTTCCTCCCATCGCAGTCACCAGACCCTTGCAGATCGAGAGTCCGAGTCCGGTTCCTCCGAACTGGCGCGTGGTCGATGCATCGACTTGGGAAAACGGCTTAAAGAGCTGCTTCTGTGCTTCGCTGTCGATTCCTTTTCCGGTGTCGATCACATCGGTCCGTAGATCATAGCGACCGCCGGGAAGACGCTTGGATGACAGCTTCACCGTGACGCAGCCGCGCGCCGTGAACTTGAGCGCATTGTTGACCAAGTTGACCAGCACTTGGCGGAAGCGATTGGAGTCTCCCACAATCCAGTCTACGCAGCCGGGCTCGCGAACAAGCGACAGCTCGATCGACTTTTCTTCCGCCAGCGGATACAGCAGATCGAGCACTGCATGCGTGCTGTCGATCACGCTAAACGGAGTGTGCTCGATATCGACCTTTCCTGCTTCGATCTTGGAAAAGTCCAAGATGTCATTTACCAGCGAAAGCAGGCTGTCGCAGCTTGATGCAATCACCTTCACTTGCATCCGCTGCTCGGGATTCAGCGACGAATCAAGCAGCAAGCTGGTCATCCCGATGATTCCGTTCATCGGTGTGCGGATCTCATGGCTCATGTTGGCCAGAAACACAGACTTGATGCTTGCGGCGCGCTCTGCATCCGCGAGCGCACGATTGAGGTGCAGCGTTCGCTCTTCCACCATGTCCATTGCACGCTGTCCGCTTTCACGCAGGTTCACCATCAGTCCGGCCAGCAAGAGCGTCACCAGCGCTTCGCACATCGCGACCCATGATGTCGTGGTGTCATGCGTAGACACAAAGCCCGGTGCTTTGGCAAAGCTTAGCTGAAGCTGCGCTTGGGCCAGCTCAATCGAGTGGGTCAGCGCAATCGGTCGCTGTGCATCCCACGTCGGAGATCGATACAGCTCAGCCTGCTCTGCGGGCTCTGTCTGATCGTGCAAGCTGATCATCAGCTCATCGCTGTGCTGTGACATCAGGTCGTCCAGCCAGTGCGCAATAAAGAACGGAGCATCGACCCAGCCGCGAAACGCTTTCCTTCTTTCTTCCTGGGTCCGTAGCGGCGCGTGTAGTGCATAGAACGGATAGAATAAGAGGAATCCAATCCGACTCTTATTGTCCTGCACCAGCCGAAGCTTCTTGCTCATCACCGGACGGCCCGTATCGCGTGCTCGATCGGCTGCCATCCGACGGGTGGGTTCGCTGGCCAGATCGATTCCTACTGCACCTTGGTTGCGCGCTTGGGGTTCGATAAACGTCACAACATAGTGCTGCTGCGGAGTCGTCATTTCCTGCGAAGGAATCGCGCGAATGTTCAGGTTGGGAACGCCCAATGAAGCGGCAGTCTGTACAAAGGATTCCTTGTCTTGTGGACGAACGGGCCACACCACACCGAGTCCATTCAGACCCGGATATTTTTCTTCCGGCTTGATGGTCTCCAGATAGGTCTGCCACTCGCTCAAGCTGACGGAATCGGAAGCGGTCAGGAGCCCGACCCCACCGAGCAGCACATCTTCATACAGCGTCATCTGATGCTGAAGTCGTAGCTCTACTTCATGGGCCAGCTGCTCCAGTCGATTCTGATCGCGCTCGCACTCTGTCTGATGAAAGGAATGCAAAAGGACGCCTCCCACCAGCCAGCCAAACAGCAGCATCGGCGATGCAGTGCGCAGGGATCGTCCTTCCAAAAACCCAGACAGTACGTTGACTGTGATCGACAAAGAAAACAGAAACAGCTGCGTGTGAATCAGGTTTTCGTTGATGGTGCGACCGACGAACGGACCGATTCCTTTGCTGGTCTTGTAGGCGCAAAATCCAAACAGAAACAGCGCCAGCAGCTTGGTGGCGAGCGCTCCATACCGTGCGCAGCACAGCAGGATGATCGGAAAGATCAAAAACAGAAACGACAGACCCGCGATGGTTCCAAACAGAGCCACTGACAGCGCGGTCAGAAGTCCGAGCGCCAGCACGAACTCGATGACCTTTCGCACGGACACGCTACGGAAGGAAAGCTGCGCCCGATACAGCGATAGCAGCGTCGGTGTCACCATCAGCGCACCGAGCACATCGCCGATCCACCACGTCACCCAGGCGCGGGTCGCTTCTCCCACCGGAATGATGTGCTGTGCGGTCAGGATTCCGATTCCGATGGTTGCGCTGCACATCGTGGCAAACAGCGCGGCACAGATGATCGCAATGGGCTCGGTCTGGCTTCCGAACAGACTCCGATACTGCGAAAACTGGCGAAGCAGCAGCGCTCCCACAACTGCTTCTAGGGTGTTTCCTACCCCGATGATCAAGCTGGTCGGTAGGGCGGTTCCGTTGTCGTAGTTTGCGAGTGCGGCTCCCACAAACACGGCAGGCCAGACCCGCAGTCCGAACAGACTACATGCTGCGATCGCAAGACCTGTCACAGGCCAGACTGGCGACGCTTGCTTGTGTGCGGTCGCGAACAGCAGTCCGAGTCGTGCGCAGCCCACGTAGAGCAGCGTCAGCAGCAGCAGCAGCGCGATGCTCTTTACGAAGTGGAGTTTGCTGCCCATCGGATTCTCTGACGCGAAGGTTGTCGGCTGTTTGTGCGAACTGCCTGACACTGTGCGCGGTCACGGGGGATGCAGCAGCATCGGCTCGCAACCTCCGATCATAACGGGCAACCGGATAGGAAGGGAACGAAACGGAAAGGGAACGAAACGGAAAGGGAACGAAACGGAAAGGGAACGAAACGGAGAGGGAGGGAAGGACGAGACAGACAGACAGACTACGGACGCGGACTGCTCTGCGCGGTGAGCAGACAGAGCCGAGACAGAAGACGCGCTCCGACGATGGCGTCCCACTCTCCGTGACCGGCGACTTCCACCAGATCGAAGCCAATCACCTGACGACCGCTTTCGACCACGGTATCGAGCAGATGGATCGCTTCATCCCACGTCAGTCCACCCGGCACCGGCGTTCCGGTCTGCGGACACAGCGCGGGATCGAGTCCGTCCACATCGAAGCTGATGTAGACCTGCTTGGGCAGTGTCTCGACGATGTGCTGACAGGTGCGCGCCCACGGTTCGCCGTGAAAGCCTCGCGTGCGGAGGCTGCGCATCGAAAAGAAGCTGACGCGATCGCCGGCTTGTCGCGCGGTCTGTTCTTCCTCTTCGCAGTAGTCGCGGATTCCGACCTGCGTGATCTTGCTGACATGCGGCAGGTGCAGCACGTTTTCCATGATCGACGCATGCGAGTACTGAAACCCTTCGTAGCCGCGCCGCAGATCCGCATGCGCATCAATGTGCAGCACGCCAAAGGAGTCATAGCGAGTCGCCAGCGCGCGAATCAGCCCAAGCGGCACACTGTGGTCGCCTCCGAGCACGCCCACCGCTTTGCCAAGCGACAGGTGCGACTGCGCTTGGCGCTCGACCCAGTCATTTAGCTCGCTCGATGCCGCGTTCACTTCGCCTTGTGGCACCAGCAGATCGGGATCGTCTTGCGCGACGCCTTGTTCCATCTTGCGGATGCACTCGGCGGCGACAGCGCGCATCGCTTCGTTTTTGGCCTGCCACTCGCGAGAGATCGGCAGCATGTAGTAGCCCGCGCGCCAGCCGTCCGGCCAGACCGGATCGAACAGATCCACCTGCGTCGACGCTTCGAGGATTGCTTGCGGTCCCTGCGCGGTTCCTGCGCGATACGACACCGTCACTTCCCACGGCACCGGCAGGATCACGACGTGGCTGTCTTCGTACTCAAACGGCAGACCGAACAGCTTGCCATTGCGAACGCCGACGCTGCTCGGGTTGAAGTCTAGGTATTCGTCAGTCTTGCTCATCGGAACGGATCTCTTTTTCTGGTTATCGGCTTGCGTGCTGCGGGTTCCCGTCTAGGCGCGTTCCCCGAAGATCGATCGCCCGACACGCACAATCGTCGCGCCTTCTTCGATCGCCACTTCATAGTCCGACGTGCTGCCCATCGACAGCTGCGACAGCCCGAGCGACCGTGCAAGCGCCCGCAGCGCGGCAAAGTGCGGTCGGTTGTCTTCCGGCGTCCACGGAGTCGGCGGCTCCGGCTGCGGCGGCATACACATCAGCCCCACAAGTCGCACACCTGCGACCTTGCGCACCTCATCCGCCAGCGACGCCAGCTTTGATGGTGCGATTCCGCACTTGCTGTCTTCGCCCGCGATGTTGACCTCGATCAGCACGTCGATCGGCGGCTCGCTGCGGCGCTTGCCCAGCTCGATCGCGATGTCCAGGCTGCACAGCGCGTGAAACGACTGCGCGACCTTGGCGACATATTTCACCTTGTTCGACTGAAGCGGTCCGATCGCGTGCCAGCGCAGCCCGGGCAGGTGCGCAAGCTCACTCGCTTTGTCGCGTAGCTCTTGCGCGTAGTTTTCGCCAAAGTCGCGCTGTCCCGCCTGATACGCCTGCTCGATGAGACCACTTGGCTGAAGCTTGGACACCGCGATCAGCGTCACCTCATCCAGCGATCGACAAGCGCGCTGACACGCCGCTGCCATCTTGAGCCGAACAGACGCAAGGTTTTCTTCGATCTGGTTCACCGTCACTCCTCGACTCGCGTGCGCTTAGAAGCCCGGCGTTTCCATCGGTCCGACGCTGCTGCCGCTGACAAACTGACGGACGACAGGATCTTCGGTGGCGCGAAACTCGTCGGGCGTTCCGAGCATGTGAACGCGACCTTGATAAATCAGGGCAATGCGATCGGCGATCGAAAAGATGCTGGTCAGGTCGTGCGACACCACGATCGAGGTCACGCCGTGCGCGCTGCTGAGCTTGCGGATCAAGGCATCGACGCGACGTGCGCTCACTGGATCCAGTCCCGTCGTCGGCTCGTCGAACAGCAGATAGTCCGGCTTCATCGTCAGCGCGCGCGCAATCGCAACCCGCTTGCGCATTCCGTCGGACAGCGTCGCGGGCAAGTGATCGGCAAACTCCACCATGTGGACTTCGCCGAGATATTCTGTCGCTGCTTTGCGGGCCGCCGCGTCGGACAGCCCTTGGTGTTTGCGCAGCGGCAGCGCCACGTTGTCCACCACCGACATCGAGTCAAACAGCGTCGAGCTTTGAAACACCATCGCGCAGCGACGACGCACTTTGTATAGCGCTGGCTCGGACAGCTGATCGATGCGCTCTCCGTCGAGCCAGATCTCGCCGCGATCGACGCGCAGAAGCCCGATGACGTGCTTGATCGCCACCGACTTGCCGACGCCCGAAGCGCCGATCACAAACAAGATCTCGCGGTCTTTGACGTGCAGCGTGAGCCCGCGCAGGACCGCTTGGCTGCCGAACGACTTCCAGACCGAACGGAACTCGAGCACGACCTACTTGCCGCTCTGCGCCTGTCGATAGACGTTGAGGTACGCGCGCGCCGACGTCGACCAGCCAAAGTCCGCTCGCATCGCACGCTTTTGCAGCGCCAGCATGCTCGGTTCGTCGCTGTGATACGCAGCCAGCGCACGCCGAATCGCATTGCCGAGCGCCGCCGTCTCAAACGGCTGGAACGTAAAGCCCGTGCCGCTGCGTGACCGTGCGTCGAAGTCCACCACCGTATCGAACAGTCCACCGACGCTGCGAACGATCGGAATGGTTCCGTAGCGCATGCTGTAGATCTGGTTTAACCCACACGGCTCAAAGCGCGACGGCATCACGAAGAAGTCACCGCCGGCTTCCATTCGGTGAGCCAGCCCTTCATCGAAGGTCAGGCGCAGGGCAATGCGCGTCGGATGGCGCTCCGCGAGCATCCGCAGTCGCTGCTCAAACGCGGGCTGACCTTGCCCAAGCAGTGCGAACTGGAACTCGCTGCGGCTGTGCAGCTCTGACTCCAGCCAAGAAATGAGCAGGTCGATGCCTTTTTGGTCCGTCAGCCGCGAGATCGTAAGCAGCAGCGGCGTCTTCGGACGAACCGGCAGAGACAGCTCGCGCTGAAGCTCTGCCTTGCAGCGCGCTTTGCCAACCAGCTCTGCCGCGAACGCATCTTCCGACAGCGTCTCCAGCTCGGCGGGCGGACGACCGAAGCGAACCGGCAGCGATCCGTCGAGCCATGGGCTCCAGCGATCGTAGTCCACGCCGTTTAGGATGCCCGTCAGTCGTCCTCGACGAGCTTGCATCACACCATCGAGACCGTAGCCAAACTCCGGCGTGCAGATTTCCTGCGCATAGCGCGGGCTCACCGTCGTCAGTCGATCCGCGAGCTGAAGACCCGCTTTGATAAACGACGCCTGACCGTAGAACTCGATCCCGTCGGGAGTCAGCAGCTCCGGTCGCACACCCAAGCCCTGCGCCTCGGACAGCGGAAACAGTCCTTGGAACATCAGGTTGTGAACCGTAAACACCGTCGCGGGCGGCGTATCCCACTCGGCCTGCTGCGCGTAATACACCGCGAGTCCCGCTTGCCAGTCGTGCGCGTGAATCACATCGGGACGCGGCACCAGCTCCTTGGCGAGACAGATCGCCGCTTGCGACAGCAGCGCAAAGCGCAGCGGGTTGTCGGCATAGCCTTCGCCGGGATTGTCGGGCGGACCGTAGACGCCAGGACGCTCGGAAAACAGCGGATGATCAATCAGATAGACCGTCACCTGCGGACCGGGACCAGGCAGCCGACCTTCGTACAGACCGACTTCGAAGGTCTGCGCTCCGACGGGAACGCTCAGCTTTTTTAAGCGCCGAGCCAGCCCGTGCTGCTGGGGATTGATCGATCCGTAGCGCGCCGAGACGACTGTGACGCGCGACGCTCCTTGTTGCGCCAGTGCGCGGGGCAGTGCGGCCAGGACATCACCCAGGCCACCTGTCTTAGAAAATGGAGCAACTTCCGAGGCTACATGCAGGACGTTCATCAGAAAAACCTTTGAAATGCCAGCCTACGCACCACGCAGATGGCCGAGCGCGGACACAATGCCCGACGGCATGGCACGCAGTCCAATCACCAGCATGTCGTCCTCGGTGGCCAGCTCGCGGATGACCAGCACTTCCGACACCGCTGCGATGATTCGCTTGGCCACCGGATTCTGTTTCAGCTTCGGAAGCTGGAGCAGGTCGAGCACGAACTCATCACCTTGAGCCGACAGAATCACCGTCGGACGGAACGGCAGAAACGCCAGCATGTCGCCGGGCTTCGACAGGTCCATCATCATCAGCATCGAGCCCATCGGACTGTCAGCGGGCGGCTTGACGGCCAGCTCTCGGACATGCAGCGTGACACGCACGCTTTCGGCTGATAGCTGCACCGTATCAATCGAGACCACCGCCGACACAAACAGCGGTGTACCCATCACGTTGAACGTCGCAGCGAAGCGAACACCCGGCGGAACTGCGGCCAGCGACAAGTCATCCGGCAGCTTGCCTTTGCTCAGCTTCCCGAGGAGCCACGTCACCGCATCCATCGGCACCCCGAAGCGGAGCTTGGTCGCATTCACGGCACTGCGCAAGAGATAGTCTGGCCTTGAAACCAGGTAGGCAAACGCTTGCTGGATCTCTTGTAGGGTGATCACTTTCATGCTCCGTAAGCTAGCCCAACCGGGCTTTCCTTGTCACGACGGATATCACCGGTTTTCCGGGCCTTTTCGCGCCGAAGGAAGCAGGGCAGGGCGTCCAGGATGTCGGTGGGATTGGGACGTCAGCGGCGCGCTTAGTTCGCCTGAATGGACTCGATGACCGAGATGCCTTTTTCCGTGAGCACCCACACGCGACCGCGTACGTCGACGCCCATGTTCAAGATCTTGTCGTCGAGCAGTCCCGAGCGCGTGCCGATCTGATACGTGCGCTTTTCCGACAGAACTTGGATGACGCCGCGATCGGTGCCGATCCAGATTCGTCCGTCGGGATCGCGAGTGAGCGCGCTCGCCTTCACGTTGTACGGCGGCTCTTTGGGGAATGCCCAGCGATTGCCGTCCCACACACCAATGCCTCGGCTCGTTGCGATCCAGATCTGACTGCTCAAGCCTTCGATGACGTCGTGAACCAGCTCGGATTCCAGGCCGTCGTTTTCGGTAAAGACTTTGACGGTCTTGTTGTCGACGAGACGCACCGCACCAGCACCGGACGCAAGCCACGCTTCCGTGGATCCCTTCCACGCAATCGCAGTGACATCCGACGGAACGTTCACACCCTGCGAGACACCTGGCTGAGTTCCCGTCGGACGCTGTCGGTGATACACCACGCGACCGTCGTCGACGTACACTTCCGCTGCACCGTAGGCGCGCGCATCTTGCTCTTTGTCGACGTAGCGCAGACCCACCCAGAGCTGGCCTTTGGGCGAAAAGTTTGCAAACGACAGATCCGGCACGCCGGTTGGCACTTCCAGCGGCGTCAGTCCCACTGGGGCCCAGTCGCCTTTGCTTCCAACGCGCGAGATTCGTACCACGCGGCTGCTTGCGCCTCGGTGAAGTGCGATGACCGCGCCCATCGGATCACGAACCACCGACAGGACGTGCGAGCCTTTTTCGGGATCGACATTGGTCACTTCGAACGTCTGTCCGTCGAAGCGCCAGGCCTGGGTTCCACCGGTCGCGACGTAGCAGTCATTGTTGTTCACGCATGCGACGGAAAGTCGCTCGGCTCCGGCGGTCAGATCGAACAGGCGAAGCGGCGTCTGCTTGCCTTTCTGAATCCGCATCACCCCGAGGAAGCGCGTGCCAACGTACAGCGAGTCCGCATCGGCAGAGACCGTCGTGATTCCGTCGGGAAGACGAACATCAACCAGATCTGTGTCAAACAGTGGGGCTGCGCCTCCCGATCCACCGGGACCAGCGACGAGCCACGGACGAACCGGTCGCGGACCTTGGGGCGAAGCCGCTTCCATCGTCGCTGATGCGTAGGTTTCCGTCGAAGGAACAGACAGCGCGCTTGTCTTTTTGCCAGCTTTGTCTTTTTTGCCGCCCTTGGCCTTGGGATCGACGGGCGGTGGTGGCGGCGCAGCTTCCGGCGGCGGGGGCGGTGGTGCCGCGTCCTTCACAATCATGCCAGCCAGCGGCTGCGCCTTGGGGGCGCCCAGCGACGGACTGCCCGAATAGGAAAACTTGATCGGACCGCGAACTTCTGCAGCGGTCGCGACGCGCTTCATCGTCCACACCGACTGACCTGCGCCGAGGAACAGATCGCTGCCAACGCGCTGGACCCACTCGATGACGTTGGCGTTGTCGACGCGATATGACCAGAAGCGGTTGCCGTCGAAGAATGCGACACGCTGACCGCCGGGACCGTCGCCCACCGATAGGAGCGAGCCACTCGCATCGGCTACCATGGCGCGCACGTTGTCGATGTCGTTGCCTTCGGCCATGCCGTACTGGAGCATGTCCTGCTTGACGACGCGCATGATGCCTTTGCCGCTCGTCCCGATCCAGACGCCGCTGCCGCCGTCGTGGACCAGCGAAGTCACCGTCGTGCCTGCAGCGTAGCGTTCCCACTGACCGTCTTTGAGCCGAGCCAGACCGTCGCTGCCGCCGACCCACACGTTGTCGCCATCGGGCGTGACAACGATGCCAGCGACGAGATCTCCGACGGGAGCTTTCGGGTACTTTGTCCAGCTTCCACTGGCGAAGTGACCGACGCCTTTGGACGTTGTGACCCAGACGCCGCCTTTTTGGTCGAGCGCGATGCCTTCTATCCGATCGGCGGGCAGTCCGTCGATGGTGGTGAGCACAGCGGGCGTTGGCGGCTCAGACGTGGTGCTCCAGCGAACCAGGCCGCGTGGCGTACCGACCCAGACCAGTCCCGCAGCGGCGGCCAGCGACTTCACCGGGCGCGAGTCCGAAAAGCTTCGGACCCGAACAGGCGCGCTGCTTCCGCCGGTGTTGGCCGCTGTGACGGTGCCGCTTGGCTTGACCTCTGAGTTCGTCGACGGACCGCAGCCAGTCAGTGAAACCTGGCTCGTCAGAAATCCGAGTCCATAAAGTGTGAATGCGGCAACGCGGGGCAGACGTTTGCGTGTACCGACAGCCGATTGCTCGTGCGAAGGGGTCCGCTTGTTCGTGCTCATCACTGTTTCCTGAGGCTGCCAAGGTGCGAAAGCGCCGCATCGGAGCGATTGTCGGCGGGCACGGGCAAGACAGAGCAGCCTGATAGGGCAACATGCCGGATGCTGTAGGCGGGTGTCAAGTCCGACGGTAGGGCCGCTTGCGTGCTCAAGATCTCTGACCGTTTTCCAGCCGTTGCGAGGATCGCCGCGGACCGCACTTCGCTAGTTGCCGCGAGGCTTGATCATCTGAAAATAGCGCTTCACGTAGAAGCGATAGCCCGGTGGGACGCGCTGCTTCGACATCACTTCCTCGGACACCGATGTGTAATCGCCATAGACCTTGCGATAGGCCTGCGTCGCGAAGCCTTTTTCGGCAGCTCCCAAGATGGTCTGAGAGCGCGTCGGACCCGCGCCTTCTTTGCCATAGACCCGCGTGAGCTTGCGCTTGCTCTCAATCTGCGTCACATCACCGACGAAGTTCGGATCGTGATTGGTACCCGGCTTGTCGCCCGACTGACCTTGTCCCGGTCCGCCTTGGCCGTTTTGGTTTCCTTTGTCGCCTTGACCTTGACCCGACTGACCCTGACCCGACTGACCCTGACCCGGCATGAGCACAATCGTCGACTGTCCGTCTTGACCGCTGCCACCGAGCACCAGCGTCTGTCCGTCGCCATCACCTTGACCTCCGGCGCGACGCTTGAAGTCCTGCATGTCTTTTTGGCCCTGGCCTTGCTGTCCCTGACCTTGACCCGATCGCCCGAGCCGTCGCAGAACCTGCTTGATCTGATCCAGCGTGACGATGTTTTGCTTCTGGCCTTGCTTCTGCTTTTGCAGCTTGCGCACCTCGTCTTGGTATCGCGAGATGTCTTTGGCCAGCTCTTCCATCGCCTGACGCTGTTCCGGCGTCATCTTTTCCATCGACTGACGCATCCGCTCCGCCGCTTGCTGGAGATCGCGCTGAAGCTGCTCCATCTGACGCTGCGCTTCCTGCTTTTCACGAAGCTGCCGTTCCACGTCGGATAGCTGCTGCTGCTTGCGCTCCAGCTCCCGCTTCGCCTGCTGATCCTGCGGGTTCTTTTTCAGCTGCTCTTTGAGCTTGCTGATGTCTTCTTCGAGCTTCTGCTTTTGCGCCTTGAGCTTGCGGATTTCGTCCTCGAACTTTTGCTGCTCGCGCTCCATTTCCGACATCAGCTTGCGCGCTTCGTTTTGGTATTCCGGCTGCTTCTCGTCGCCGAGCCGCTGAAGTCGTCGCTCGCCACTTCCGCTGTTTTCTTGCAGTCGCTGCTCCAGCTGTTCGAGCTGTCGCTGCGTCTTCTTCAGCCGTCGCTCCGACTCTTCGTCTTGCGGATTTTCTTGCAGCTTCTTTTTGAGCCGTCGCTCTTCCTCGCGCAGCTCTTTTTGCTGTTGCTCCAGCTCTTTCTGTTGCTGTTCTTTTTGCTGCTGCTCTTTGGCGCGCTCTTCTTTGAGCTGCTCGCTCAGCTTCTTTTCTTGCTGCGCCAGCTCGTCGAGCTTTCGCTGAAGTTCCTTGTCCTGCGGGTTCTTTTCCAGCTGCTCTTTGACCTTGCGCTGCTCCGCCGACAGCTCGTTGAGCTTTTGAATCAGCTCCTCGGACTTACCTCTGCTCTGCCACTCGTCTTTTGGCTTCGACGGATCACTTGGGTCCGCTTTGGCTTTGTCGTCGGGACGGCTCTGGAGCGCACGCGCCGCGCGCTCAAACGCTTCCGCCATCTGCTGTTTGTCCGTCGCTGCAGCCTTCGCCAGTGCCTTGTCCGCCAGCTCTTTGAGCTCTGCCTTCGCTTTTTCGACGTCATCTTTCGACAGCGCTTTGCCCAGCTCTTTGGTCAGCTTCGACTCGCTCAGCTCATTTCCCGCCTGATGAAGTCGTCGCTCCAGCTCAGCCAGCGTCGCGTCACTGCCTTGCAAGATGCGCTGTTCGATCTCGCTCAGACGGTCAAACGCTTGCTGCCGCGTCAGCTCGCCCCGCTCGACCTGCGACAACACGCCCAGCATGTCTCGCAGAAGCTGCGCTGTCTCGTGATCACCGCGCTGCTCCGCCTCGGCCAGCTTCTGCAACAGCTCTTCTTTTTCCGGTCCAATCAGCTCGGGATCGATGCGAAGCGTTGCTTCCGACGGTTCGGTTGCGCTCACTTGGGTCTTTCCCGTCGGAGCCTTCAGCCGATCGAACCGTACCAGCGCCACCAGCCCGTTGAGAACCAGCAGTCCGCACAGCACCGGCAGCAGCAGCGGTCGCTTCCACGGTGCCGCTTGCGAGGATGTCACCGACGCTGACGCTCTCGCTGCATCGGCAATTGCCAGCTCGACCAGCCCGCGTGCTGTGTCCGTCTTCGGCTGCGCCGTGTGACCGCGTGCCAGCTGAAGCGCCGACGACAGCCGATCGCTTAGCGTATGACTTTTGTCGATCAGCGACGCAACCCACAGCGAATCAATCCGTCGCAGCGCCGAAGCCAGCACCGTCAGAACCACGCCAAGCGGCAAGCAGTACGTCACCGTGCGCAGTCCCGACCGGCTCAGCACGCCGAACCGATAGAGCGACAGCGCAAGCAGCATCACCGTCGCAGCGGCAATCAGTCCGAACACCAGCCCTTGCACCGCAGCTTGCAGTCGAAGCCGTCGTCTGACGAGATCGACCGCACGCTCGACCTGTGCCAGATCGACGCTGGAAAACGATGAAATGGGCGACTCGTCGCGCTGCAGTTGTTTGTCCATGCCGAGAGCTCTGACGCTTTTCAGTGTATCGGCCCGCTTCTGGGTTTGCTACCGCCGCAGTCGGAGATCCGCCTGCTTTAGCGCTTCCGGCGTGTCGATGTCACAGATGATCTCGGGATCCTCGACGGCAATTCGCAGCGCCGGATGATGATCTCGCAGCGCACGCAGCGACGAATCCACCGGCAGCGCGAGCACATCCGACCACAGCGCAGCCGGCAGCCACACCGGATGACCTCCGCGACCTTCCCTTGTCGGCACCAGCCAGCGCTGCGCCGCGTGCTGCAACAGCGTTCGCACCGTCTGTTCTTTCACCAGCGGGACATCAACCGGCCACAGCAGCGTTCCCGTCGCACGTTCATCGAGCGATCGCAGTCCGTGCTGAATTGACGACAGCATCCCGTCGCTCGGATGCGGATTCCACACCACACGCAGCGAGTGAAACCGACTTTCCAAAAGCCAGCGACAGATCGCGTGTCCATGCGGTTCTGCGACGACAATCGTCGCCAGGATCGGTTGCTGCGCGCCGCTTTGTTCCAGCGTCGTCAAGATTCGCTCGAGCAGCGTCTGATTGCCGAGAGAACAGAGCGCTTTGGGTTGACCCATTCTCGTCGACGAACCGGCACACAAGATCAGGGCCTGGCTCATGCTCCGCGTCGCCTGCTGCGAACCTGCGTCAGCTCTGCGGCGATCGACAGCGCGATCTCATGCGGCGTCTCCGCGCCAATCGGCAGCCCAATCGGTGCGTGTAGTCGTGCAAGCTGCTCGTCGGAAAACCCTTTGTTTTGCAGGCGCTGTCGAAACGTCAGCACTTTGCGCTGTGAGCCAATCATTCCCACATACGCCAGGTTCTTCGGCAGAAGCTGCTCCAAGATCGCCTGATCGGTCGAGTGCTCGCGCGTCACGACGACCACATAGGTATGTTCGTCGAGCCGAATGCCTTTCCAGTCCCGCACATCGAAGCTGTCGACGATCTGCTTGGCGTCGGGAAATCGCTCAGGACTTCCCAGCTCTGGCAGGTCTTCGACGACAATCGGCGTAAAGTCGAGCGCTGGCAGCAACGGAACCAGCGCTTTGCCGACGTGACCGCCTCCGCACACGACGACGATCGGATCGGGGAAAATCGGTTCCATCAAGATCTCCATCTCGCCGCCGCAGCACATCGCCAGCTCGTGGGTCAGGTGATAGCGAACACGCTCGCTCTGTGCCGACGGACCCATCGCAAGGAGCTGCTCGGCCCGCTCGACGACTTGCCGTTCCACGCGACCGCCACCGATGGTTCCGACGATGCTGCCGCCTGCGCGAACCATCATCCGCGTCGTGTGCTTACGCGGCGTGCTGCCAGCGGTTCGAATCACCGTACAGAGCACCACCGGCTCTGTCTGCGCGTCCGCTTGGACCAGCGCTTCAAAGACCTCGATTCCTCGACTCACCGCAGCGTTCCTTGACTCGGCACCGCACCCTCTTAGCACACTTGAGGGCGGGCCGAACCAGCGGTTCTTCGCTCGGTGGGATTAGCTTCCGCGTGGGCCGGTGGACTCTTTGCGCATCACCGCATCGACCAGGAAAAACAGCGCAAACATCGCATCTTCCACCGTCGAGCGACTTGCATCGGCGCTCTGACCGACCTGACGGAAGCGTAGGTAGCGATCGGCGGGCAGTCCCAGCGCGAGCGCTCGCCACGCCGGACCTTCGTCGGGATCGCGCGTGGTGTCACTGACTTGCAGCGAAAAAAAGATGCTCATCGATCGTCGGACGGCTTGGACAAACTGCGTCGACTGAATCAGCCGCTCAACCTCTTGCACTTGCGCACGCATCGGACCGGGCGAAAGCAGCAAGCTGATGCCTTGATCGCGCGTGCTCGACTCCATCTTCGGCGGAGTGGGCGCGAGCGGCGGCTTGCTGCGCTGCGGAATCCGCGTGCCCGGCATGGTCTTATCGAGCGCGGCTCCTCCCGGCGGTCGCAGTCCCGGCTGTGCCAGCGTCGGATCGCTCGGTCGTGGCGTCGATCGCAGTGGCTGATTCGGTCGTGGACGGAGCGTCTCTTCCAGCACCTGCGCGCCCGTCGGATTGTCGAGCTTAACCGCCGCAAGCGCGTCGTTGGACTGCTCCAGTGCGGGCAGTGGCGGTGCCGACAGACCACTCACGGGCATCATTTCCTGCGAGCGTCCGGCCTGCTCTCGGGCCAGCGCCGACTCATCAATGCGCAGCGGCTGATCGAGCGTATAGCGACCCACCAAGCTTCGCAGCGCCATCTGCGCTTCTTGTGCGGCGAGCATCCGACGCGCCGTGACCATGTCATTGCCAAACGACAGATCGCTCGTCGGCATGGCTCCGCTTTGCGCCAGCTCCGGTCGCTTGCGCAGCGCACCTTCCAGCGCTTCCGTCGCCAGCACACGGAAGGCGTCAAACACACTCTGACCCGTTCGCGCGATCATCGGCACCGACTGAGCGCGCTTGATCCCAAACGTCGGCTCCAGATCCGACAGGGGCACCGCGTCGGACAGATCGCGCTTGTTCCACGCCACCACGAGCGGCACATCTTGCGGCTTTACGCCCAAATCGGACAGACAGGTTCGCAGCTCTTCCATCGCGGCGGTGTTTTCGGCTTCTCGTCCGCGTCGACTGTCCCACACGAACAGCACACCGTCACAGCCAGCGAGAAGCGCTCGACGGGTCGATTCGTTCTGAACCGTTCCCGATCCCGCAAACACCTGGGCATGAACAGGCGCACCCAGCAGCGGCGGTGGCGGTGGAAAAAAGTCGAAGAACAGCGTCCGATCCGCGCCGGTATTCACCGAGACGATCTGGCCTCGGACATCGGGACGAAGCAGCTTATGTAGCTGGGTCAGCGCTGACGTTTTTCCAGCTCCGGCTGGCCCGTAAAACACAAGCTTAAGCAGGACTTCTCGCGCCTGAGAGTAGAGCTGCGGCACAACGTAGCAGTTTATCACATGGATACGCCGCAGTTACAGTGTTTCCACCGTCGCAGATTCGTATCCGTGCGCTGCACCATGCTGACGGCACAGCGTACGGTTCGATGTACGAAAGGAGCTCTGCGCGCGATCGGCGCGAGGACTTACGGAAGGTAAATGCGGGTAAGGGCCTGGCCGCTTGCGTAGTGGCACAGGTTGCAGTCGACGCGCTGCGTGGCGCCCGTGACCGGATCGGCTCCGACCTTGAGCGTCATCGTCGCAACGCGTGTTGCACTGCTGCAGTCCGCGCCCGTCGACTCACAGATGCGAGCGCGGATCGGGGCGACGAACTTTTGCGCGGTGTAGAAGTTGCCACCGGAGTTGGTCTTCAGACGACCGTTGGGCTGGAGCGCGCCGGCCCGGTACGAGCCCATCGGATCGTCTTGTCCGTAGAGGATCTCGACGAATACGCCGGGAAGTCCCTCGGTGGAGTTACAGCTCGAGTTGGCGCCCTTGAACACCGTTCCCGAGACCGTCCACGGTGAGTTCTGAGCCTGGCCGCCCGTGCGATGACAGGCACCACACACGCGTCCGGGCAGCATCGCAGCGCCAGCCAGTTTCATGGCTTCGGTGGGCTCTTCACCCACGCAACTGGCTTGGGCCTCCGCGGTGACCGTTAGTCCGTCGTCGTTTCCGCAAGCTCCAACCCCCAGCAGAGACACGCAAAAGCCCAACGCCAACAGCCGACCGAGCGGCTTCCTACCACGATGCGAACTCATAGTGACTACTCCTTTTGGTCATCATTGGATGTAAATGCGGTCCCCCGCGATCCCAGAGGCCCAGTGGCAGCTCGCGCAGCCGACGGACACGTCAACTGCCGAGTTCATCTTCACACTCATGGAGCCTTTGGTTACCCGCGCCGAAACATTCTTAAAGTTGGTTGCACTCGGCGGGAAGTGGAAGTTGCCGACAGAATTGGTCGTGGTGCTTGCCACAACCTTGCCCGCCGTATCGAGCAGCTCTACCGTGACGCCATCGACGCCGCCGGTGTTGCAGGTCTTGCTGCTGCGTGCGCCATAGACCGTGCCTGCGGTGCCAAACGCTTCGCCGCTGGCTTGACCGCCGGATGCGTGGCAAGAGATGCAGTTTCGGCCTGGCAGCATCGCGTCGCCGGCATTGAGCTGCTCGGCAGTTGGGGTCTCGCAGCCCACTTTGGCTTGCGGGACCGCATCAAGATCAACGCTGTCGCAGCCAGCAATCGGCAGGGCCAGCATGAGGGCGCAAACAATCGTCCGTAGGTTCATCGTCACGTCTCCTTTTCTATGCAGTGCGTGCGAGTGCATCCTACGCTTTTTCCCCCCGGATCCATCTTATCTTCAAAGGCTACGAAACGAATAGGGGTGCTAAGGGGATCGCCTGGCTTGTGCGGCGGCGCTCCTTCGGTGCGACATCGCAAGAGCGGGTGCTGCGAAGGTCCGGCCATGTGTCCGCCGACGCCGCATCCTGTCGAGTGACAAGCGCGCACTGGGCCTTCCGTTTGTGTGCTGTTGTCATTGGCACCTACCTTGCTGAGGACGGCTGCCATGACCAAAGACCAAGCTTCTTCTGTTTCCAATCAACCCTCTTCGCAACCCGCGCAGAACGGCGAGCGTCGACCGATCGGGATCGATGCCATCGCGTTTGCGGTTCCTCGGGCCTACGTCGACCTGACCGACCTGGCCGCTGCGCGTGGTGTCCAGCCGTCGAAGTACATACAAGGGCTCGGTGTCTCGCAGATGTCGGTGGCGCACGCGGATGAAGATCCGGTGACGTTGGCGACCGAGGCGGCGCGACGCTGCTTGATGGCGTCAGGTCGATCCCCGTCGGAAATCGGTCTATGCATCGTCGGTACAGAAACCGCAGTCGATCACTCGAAGCCGGTTTCCTCGTATCTGCATGGCCTGCTGGGCCTGTCGAGCGCTTGTCGCGTGTTCGAAACCAAGCATGCCTGCTTTGGCGGTACCGCCGGTCTGATGAATGCGCTCGACTGGCTGGCGTCGGGATCGGCGCGAGGTCGCTGCGCACTCATCGTCTGCACGGACATTGCGCGCTATTCCGTGGGAACCGCCGGAGAGCCGACGCAAGGTGCTGGTGCTGTGGCGATGCTCATCAGCGAGGATCCGCGTGTGCTGCAGCTCGAACCCGGCGTGAGCGGCACCTTTTCCCAAAACGTCCACGACTTCTGGCGTCCGCTGTATCGCAAAGATGCGCTCGTCGACGGACAATTTTCCGTGCAGTGCTATCTCGATGCGCTCGCCGGTGCGTATTCCGAGTGGCAGCGACTCAACCAAGATGACTCGCCGCTTGTTCGGACCTGCTATCACGTTCCGTACGGCAAGATGGCTCGCAAGGCGCACCAGCGTCGCTGCCAGATTGATGGTCTGACCGACGAAGCCGCCGACAAGAGCTACACCGACCAAGTGGAACCGTCGCTGCGTCTGCCCTCGCAGGTTGGCAACATCTACACGGGCTCGCTGTATCTGGCCCTGCTGTCGCTGCTGCATCACCAAGCCAGCGAGCTATCCGGTCAGCGCATCGGTCTGTTTAGCTACGGCTCGGGCTGCGCTGCGGAGTTCTTTGCCGGTCGCGTGATGCCGACTGCGGCGGCCCAGGTTGCGCGTGCGGAAGTGGACCAGACGCTCGCTCATCGGCAGCGGCTCACGATTCCTGCGTACGAAGACCTACGTCGCAACGATGCCAACGTCGATCAGCGACCGTCGGACTTCCCCACTGCTGCGGAAATGGGTGCTGCGCTGGCTCAATCAGACCGCTTGCCGCGCTTTTCGGGCATCGACAAAGACGAGCGCCGCATCTACACCGTTGCGTAGCTGGTTTCGTCGCTGACTAGCCTTGGCGTGCGGCTGTTCAACATCCCGCGCCAAGAAAAAATGAAGCGCATGAGGATTTTTTCTTTACAGCCCCAAAAACGGCATGGTAGTTAGCCAATCCTCACTCGCGCTTTGGGTGTATAGCTCAGTTGGTTAGAGCGCAGCCCTGATAAGGCTGAGGTCCCTGGTTCGAATCCAGGTACACCCACAAGTTAGTAGCCTTTGGTATCGAGGGGATACAAAAGGCTCGGAGAACCGGAAGTCTTGGTTCGTTTGCTATGGTGTCTGTGCTTATGCACGGGCGCTTTTTTTTCGCCCTTGGCCGGTGCGCTTGGCGCGGTTGGCAGAGGTGCGTGGGTGTCAGGCTTCGCTGGCTCGGGTGCGGTCGGCGTCACGGGAACAGCCGGAATCGCTGCCGCAGCCACTTCGGGATGCTGGCTGACCTTTGGCGGTCGCTGCTTGGCCCACCACATCATCGGAAGCGCCACGATTGCAATCAGCGCGGCCACAGGAAGCCATCGCGAGCGCTCCGGCGGCAAGATGACGCGCGTTCCATGCAGAACGGCTGTGGCGCTGCGCAGCGGCTGGGTGGAACGCTCCGCTTGATCCAGGCTGAGCGCCTGCGCGCCTTCAAACGACTGTGGTGCGCTGACGGGCTGACGACCCGACGCAAGCGGATGAATCGCCGGCAGCGAAGACAAGCTGAGCGCTGTGATGCTTCCGACGCTGATTCCAATCTGTAGCAGAACCTGTAGTGCCACCGCACAGTCCACGGGTCGATCTTCCAGCGTCAGCGAGAGAAACTGATCCAGTGCAGGCTGCAGATCTTCTGGAAACAATCCGCCAGGCAGCAGCGTCAGTAACCGCTGTGGCGGCGCAACCATCCGCGCCATCACCGTCGAGATCTCGGACCGACTGCTTTCTCCCCACGGTAGCTTTCCCGTCAGCATTTCCGTCAGCATCACGCCGACCGCGTAGACATCCGACTGCGTGGTCGCTTCTTCCCCTTGCAGTGTCTCGGGCGCCATGTAGTGCGGGGTTCCCAGCGCTGTCTGCGTCGCAGTGACTCTTGTTTTGCGACCAAGCACGCGCGCGATGCCAAAGTCGAGCACCTTCACCACTTCTTCGGTGCCGACAGAAAGTCGCTTGTGCGCGACGAAGATGTTCTCTGGCTTGACGTCGCGGTGGATGATGTTTCGGCTGTGCGCGGCAGCGAGCGCGCGGACCGCAGGAATCAGCAGCTCGAGCGCTCGGCCCACCGGCATCGGGGCTTCGCGCTGGATGACGCGATCGAGCGTCTCGCCGCTCAGAAGCTCCATTGCGATGTAGCTTTGTCCATCGCTCGTGTGACCGCTTTCGAAGATTGTGACGGCGTTGGGATGATCCAGCGAGCTTGCAATCTGCGCTTCACGCTCGAATCGTTTGCGCATCTCGGGGCTGGTTTCGTGTTCGCTGCGCAGTAGCTTGAGCGCGACGTTGCGTCCGATTCCGGCTTGGATGGCGACGTACACCTCGCTCATGTGACCGAAACCGAGCGGCTCACCGAGCACGTATTTGTCGCCAAAGATTCGCTGGTTGGCGACGAGCGGCGCTCCGTCTTTGGCACAGAAGTTCGCATCCGACTCAGGGGCGACGTAGATGCGATGACAGCTCGGGCAGTATTTGCCCAGCGTCGTGTGCGGTGGCTCAAACTGCCGGTTCGAGCCTGGTTCGTCGCTGTCCGTCATGGTTGCGGCCTGTCCCCCGTTTGCTCAGGCTGCCAGTCCCGAAGTACCCGTCGAGACAAGCACTACGATAGCAGGTTTGTGGGACCGCTGTCTCGTCTGCAAACACGGCTTCCGCAGGCGCTGAAATTTGGCCACAAATTCGCGGGCTTCTTGGTTCAGCCATCGAGCGGATGAAACTGCGCAGCCGCTTCGCTCACGCTGGCCAAAATCACTTCGTCGGATTTCCCTCGGGATGAAACTGTGCGTTTGTCAGACCCTCGTGCTTGGCTTTGGGAAGCAAAAGACGCAGCACACATCGACTCCTGCTCGCTGAACGCGTGAACTCAATCCACCGACGGTAGTGGTATCTAAACAATTGGTTCAGCTCGCATTTTTCGCTTGCCGCGATTCTATTGAATGGAATACATTCAATCTATCAATTGGGGCGGCACGGATGAGCCAGAAACGCGACGCGAAATCCTCGGTAGCGAAGAAGGGCAGCCGCGCAACCACAACAAGGATCGATTCAGTGCTGAGCGAAGAACTGCTGACACAACCTGCTGCGGCCATGACCGTCACCCGATCGGTGGCGAGTCGTCGGCCTCTGCGTGGTCGGCCCGCAGCGCAAAAAAGCCGCGTCAGCCACCTGCTGGAAGCGGATCTGGTTGAGCTAGAGCAGAAGCATCCCGAGGGAATGACGCTGTCTCAGGTTCTATCGGCGTTCGGTGAGCACGGAATCAACCTGTCCGAAGCCACGTTTCGGAAATACGTCCAGCTGGGGCTGCTCGGTCGGAGCCGCCGCGTGGGGCGCAAGGGCAAGCACCAAGGCTCGCTGGGAATGTATCCAGCGACGACGGTGCGGCGTCTGAACACGATTCGTCAGATGCTGGCCTCGCACTACACCATCGAGGACATTCAGCGCTCGTTTCTGCGCTTTGCGGACGAGATCGACGGACTTCAGCGTGTGCTGGGCAGTCTGCTCGATGGTCTGTCGCGAGAGCTGGAGCGAGGGCAGTTTTCCGCCGATCGACGACGCGCAATGTCCAAAGAAGTGCTGGCCATTCGCAAGCTCGGCGGCGACGTGGTGCAGCGAATTGAAGCGCTCGAGCGGGAGCTGGTTTCTCCGCTGGAGCGCGCGGCACGGCAGCGGGTCTTTGGGACCGGCGGCAGCGACGAACTTTTGTAGATGAGGTGGTCTTGACCACCGGGCGAAATGCGAAATGAGGAGCAGTATGCACGACATTACCCAACCACCGGACAGCACTGAGTCTGCGTCTTCGGCAACCGAAGGCAGTGATACGCCCGAAGTCAGCCGCAAGGTTCGCAAGCATCACAAGCGCTCGCGCAGCAAGACGATTGCGCCGCGACGCTTGACCAAGGAAGAGCTTCGCGAAGCGGCGCTGCTTCCGATCATTGATGACTCAGACCGTCCGCAGACGCGGGCCGACTGTGCGAGTGGTCAGCGACCGTGCCCGTGGGTGTCGTGCAAGCACCATCTGTTCCTCGATGTGAATCCGGAGACGGGCAGCATCAAGCTGAACTTCCCGGACAAGGATCTGACCGAGATGCGCGAGACCTGTGCGCTCGACGTTGCGGACCGAGGCGGAATCACGCTGGAAGAAGTCGGTGCGATTCTGAACCTGACGCGTGAGCGCATTCGTCAAGTGGAAGTCCGAGGCCTGCTCAAGCTACGCGCGGTGAGCCCGGACGGCGACGTCGGTCGCGATATGCCGTAACAGCCACGCTCCTATCGATGCTCTCCTTCGTCGCAGAGCATCTTCCTTCCTCCGTCTTTCTATCCAGTTCGCCTGTTCATTTCGCCGCTTTTCCACACCTTGGTGTTCTTCGCGCTTCTTTGCGAAGTCGCTTCCGACCGTTTTCTTGGCGCTGAATCGAGTGCGCATAACAGGAATCGGCTCGCTTCGGTGAGCGAGCGAGGCGCTTGGTCTTCAGTTGTGCGGAAGTTGCTGCGAAAGAAGGGCGGGGCGGATGCGGTGCGTGTGAAGTCGCGGAGCGCTTAGTACTGGTAGCCGACCTGAATCACGCCACCGAAGTAGTTGTCGCTGGCGCCTGCGGCCAGGTGACGTGCATCGCGACCCGTCGCGACATCGCCAGGCTCTTGGCTCGACAGGTTTTTGCCCAGGTCGAACGTGTACTGGAACATTTCGTAGTAGCCGCTCAGACGAACGGTGAGGCCCTTCCAGACCATCGCTTCGAGCAGCGTGACGTTGGCGCGCAGACCCCAGCCGCTCGCCGGACCAAAGCCACCGTTGCCGTAGATCTCGGGAACCGGACCCGACGAGGTGTCGGTGTTGCTTCCGTCAAAGCGGTTGGTGATCTCGCCGTAGCTGAGCGGAACGTGGAAGTTAAAGTGAACCAAGCCCGCGAAGTACAGCTTCTCGGTGACAAAGTACGGAATGCGCGCGCCCAGACCGATGGTCACGTACTGGTACAGGATGTCGGGCAGACCGTGATCGTTGATTCCGTCGGCTTTCTTCGGGTTGAAGTTTTCGTCGAGATAGTCGTACTGCTTCTGCTCTTTGGCGACGGCGAAGAAGTGCGCACCGTACTGCGCGTTGAACAGCACCGACGGCATGTTGCGCTTGTTCAGGATGTTGTAGTGGTAGCGGAGACCGCCTTCGACGCGCCACTCACGGGTGTTGAGCAGCACCTGCGACGTGCCCGAACCGTACTTCGAGTCCGGCCAGAACATGTAATCGAACGTGGCACCGAGTCCGAGACCCTTTACCGGGTTAAAGCGCAAAAACGCGAGCGGATATGCAGTCACATCGGCACGAACACCAGCGGCCACCGACGTTGCAAAGCCCGGGCAGGCTGGCGTGCTGCCGCGCTTATACGGCAGATAGCGCGACACGTAGCCTCGTCCACCTGGATCCTTGGGATCGGGAACGCGCTTGTCGAGGTCGTAGCACTTGAGCGGCGAAGCAGCATCGGCATCCTCGGTGTAGCTGAAGTTACGACCACCGATGATCGCGCCGGCGCTGGCATCAATGTACGGATAGTAGATCGGACGCGAGAGTGCTTCTTCGCGCTGACGCTTGGCGGCTTCTTCACGAGCGAGCTTGGCGATCGGATCTTCTTCCTTGCCAAGCGTGGAACCGGGCGTCGACGGAGGAGGCTCAATCTGCGCAACCGCGACCTTGTCTTCTGGCGGACCTGCGATCGCAGCCACCACCGCCGGGCCGATCTCCGTTTCTACCGTCGAGATCGTTGCGGCATCTACCTTTTCGCTCTTCAGATCGTAGCTGAGCTTGCCGACCGGTTTACCCGACGATCCGTGCCGCGCCGCGATGTTGAGCTTCCAGGTGCCGGTGTCCTTATCGGTCTTCACTTTGCCGGTGATGACGACGTCCACCTTCAGATCATTGGCGACCATCGCGACGTCTTCGGTGCCGTGGCCCGTCACGTTCAGCTTCTTGGCGGATGCGTTCCACTTGCTCTCGGGGACGATCGTGTAGTCCTTCTTGAGCGCATTTTCGATGGCTTTTTGCAGCTTGGGCGGACCGCCTTCAATGGCGAGAACCGCGACGCTCTTTTTGTCTTGAGCGAAGGAAGGAGTCGACTGCCACACCAGCGCAAACAGGCCGACCAGCATTGCCAGCATGGCATGGGGCAGGCGGCGTAGATGTGCGTAAGAAGGCAGACAAAAATTGAGGGGCCTAGAACTGGGGCGTCGCAAGCTCACCATGGGGTCTCCACGAAGTACAGAGGGCAGTTCATCGCGCTCAGAGGTTCTGCCACGGGCCAATACAAAACTCTGGAGCATAATATCACAGCAAGCGGTGGCCACTTCGGGGAATCACGGGGCGCGCCTTCATGATAGATTTTCCCGACATGGTACCGTTGGTGTGTCCGACCTGCCGTACAGAGGCCCCTTTGGGGAGTCGCTTCTGTGGCATGTGTGGGCAACCCCTTGGGCCTGCGGAGCGGCGCGACAGCAGTCCTGGTCCGACTCTTTCTGGAAGCTCGCGTCCAGATGCCGATCGCGATGATGTAGAGCCGCAGCGTGCGCACAGCGAGCCTCCGAGCGCTGGACATGAAGTGCGGGCTTCGTCTCCCGATCGTCGCGTCCAGACCTCGCCGGTGGGCACCGTGCTGCCTGACGATGTGCTGTCCGTATTACACGCTGCGACATCGGACCGAGCTGCGGACAGAGCCGTCGATCGAGCGGTCGATCGAGCCGATGAGACACCTCGCCGTGCCCGGCCAGCCGCGGGGCCGTCGCTGTCCTCGGGACGCTCGTCGGGACGTCCGCCGCGCACGCTGCAACCGAATGTTGAGACGGCGCCTCAGTTTGTCGCGATGTCATCGGGATCGCGTGATCGTGCGCAGCCAAGCGGTGTGCCGCGATCCGTGGCCGATGAGCCGACCGTTCCGATTTCCTATCGTCCCACGCAGACTCGCGCTGGATTTGGACTGCTGCGGTCGGTGCTGTTCGGTCTTTTGTGGCTGCTGCTCGCGGGGCTGGTTGCGATGCTGGTGGTGTGGGTGCTGCCAGAACGTCAGCCAGAACGTTCGATGGAACATCCGAGTCCGCTGCAGCCGCAGGCGATGAGTCCGGCGACGAGCGTTCGCTCTGAGCCAGCTCGGACCTCGCGACCGACGAGCAAGCCGAGCGCTTCATCAAGTCCTGGCGCACTGTCACCAGCGCTGCCCTCGCAAGCTGGGTCTGCTTCGCTTCAGCCCGCAGGGAGCGCTTCAGCCTCGGTTCCGCCCAGTGGATTGCCTGCTGTTCCGCCTTCTTCTGCGTCGGCTGCGTCCCCTGCGATGGCCACTGCGCAGACGGCTCCAGCGAACGAAGATCGACCCCTGAGCGCGGCAGAGCGTGCGGCTTGGCAGCAAGATCTGGCCAACATTGAGTTTGTGGCCTCGACATACTCCGCACAGGTTCGCGCTTGCTACGAGCGAGCGGTGCGTGGACTCGGCGGGGAGCCTCCGCGTGGACGGGTTGAGCTGGTCTTTACGCTGAGCGACGTGGGAATGGCTCAAAATGTCGCGGTCAGCGACGATACATTGGGCCTGCCGGTGCTTCAGTCCTGCCTGTCTCAGCGCGTGTCCGAGTGGCGCTTTCCCCGCCCAGTGGGTCCGCTGCGTACCTTTCGCTTTCCGTTCGCTTTTTCGGGAAGCAAGCCCTGACTTTGTCGCATCGCTTGGTGATTTTTGAGATACCAAGCAGAAATGGATTGGGCTGATAATGAAGCAACACAGCTTTTGGTAGCGGCGCTGTGCCTGGGGGCCTAGGATGAGCAAACCTGGAGACGAAAAACAGTCGTCGATGCTGACAGAGTCGGCGCTGATTGTCTCACAGAGGCAGACGGCCCAAGCCGCGCTGCAGGATCTGCTGAGTCAATCCGAGATAAACTCCGTCGTCGTCGCTGATGCGGATGCTGCCCGCGCGGTGATCGCAAAGACGCCGTATCCGGTGGTGCTTATCGATGTAGACTCGCTGCCTCTTTCGTCGGTGCTGACGCTGCTGACCGAGCTTCGCCTCCTGGCTCCGCGTACCGATCTGATCGCTTTGATCGACGAACCGAGCTTTGACACCACGGTGCAGCTGGTCCGGCGGGGGGCGGTCGATATCATCTGTCGATCGACCGATGACAAGCGACTGCTTGGACCGCGCGTGTTGTCATCGCTGAAAGATGCCAAGCAGCGTGCCGATCGCAGCCAGATGCTGCGTGACTACAGCACGCTGGCGGAAGATCTTCTGTATCGTCTGACGGACACGGCGCGGCGCATCGGTGAGCTGAAGGCGCAGCTGACCCAGCGAGGCTCGGGATCTCCAGCATCACCGACGGATGATTACGTGAGCGTGCTGCTTGTGGAAGACGATGGCTGGCTGACGCAGTCGCTGTCGCCGCTGGTGACCAGTTCGTTTTCGCTGACGACGGTGGTAAGCGGTGGTGAAGCGCTTGATCGTTCGTCGGAGCGACCGTTTGACTTGGCGCTGATCAAGGAAACGCTGCCGGATCTTCCGAGCCGAACCGTGGTTCGCTCGCTGCAAGCGCAGTCGCCGGAAACGCTGGTGATGATGTACTTTCCGCCATCGCGAGGAAAGCCAGGCCGGATCGATCGGCTGGAAGGCTCGCGGGTGACCACGCTGGTCAGCGCGTTTACGTCAGCCAAGCAGCTGGCCGAGCGGCTCGTCGAGCTTCAGCAAGCACAAGCGGCCCGTCGGCGTGAGCGACGCTATCTGGCGGAGTTTCGATCCGAAAACTATGAGCTTCTGAAGCGAATCGCAGAGCTGCGCAAGCGCTACCGGGAAGTGGATAGCTCGCTAGGCCGCAGCAAGTAACGGCGGACACCGTTCAGCTTGACCGCTCGATGAAAATGGCGTCCCATAATATTGGGCTCTTATACCAGTAATGCGCTTTGACCTATCTACGTACCTCCGACGGATGTCTTGGTCTGCCCAGGCACCGCAAGGTGTCGCATGAGCGAGTCACCTTCGACCGGCGTCACGCGGGTGTGTGGGAACTGTCAACAGGTTTACGGATATAAAGAGAAGCATGTCTGTCCCAAAGGCGGCGCGGCAGAGGTTCCAGCCGATCCGCTGATTGGCGCAACGCTCGGTGGGCGGTATCTCATCGAGTCGTTTTTGTCGTCGGGCGGAATGGGCGTGGTCTATCGCGCCAAGCACTCGGTGCTCGACAAGCCGCTGGCGATCAAGCTGCTGCGCGAGGCGCAAGATCCGATGATGCAGCAGCGCTTTTTGCTCGAAGCAAAGAGCGCGTGTCACATCGGACACGAAAACATTGTCGACATCACAGACTTCGGCGTGCTCGACGACGGGCGTCCGTATCTGGTGATGGAGTTTCTGCAAGGTCAGTCGCTGGAAAGCGTGATTGCCAAAGGCGCGCTTCCACCGCTGCGCTCGTGTCGGATTGCCGAGCAGATTGCTCGCGGGCTTCACGCGGTTCACGAAAAAGGAATTGTCCATCGCGACCTCAAGCCGGGGAACATCTTTATCCTCGAGAGAGGACGCAAAGACTTCGTCAAGATCCTCGACTTTGGCATCGCAAAGGTGATGGCGGGTACTCGTGAGTCGCTGTCCGGTGGCGCGAACCTGCCGAACCTGCGAGCGACTGCGACGGGAACTGTGTTGGGAACGCCGGAATATCTGTCGCCGGAACAAGGCGCGGGTGAAGCGTTTGATGCGCGCGTCGATCAGTATGCGCTCGGCTGCATCATGTACGAGATGCTGACGGGCCAGGTTCCGTTCCGAGGCAACGGACCGATGTCGACGCTGATGAAGCACCTGACGGAAAAGCCGGTGCCGCCTCGCAAGCGTCGTGCGGATCTGAACATCCCGGAGTCGCTGGAAAAGATCGTCCTCAAGGCGATGGCGCAGCAGAAGGAAAACCGCTACGCGAGCATGGACGAGCTGGCGAACGTTCTTCAGGAGCTGATCGACAGCGGAACGCTTCCTCCTGACCCGGCGATGATGCGGCCTTCTTCGTCGCTGCAAACGGTGGCTACGTCGCCGTCACCGGGGACGCCGAGCGCTCAGCCAGAGCTGTCGCCACTAACGTCGGGAGACATGTTCGCTCCGACGCTGCAAGCGGCGATTCCGAGCAAGGCGGACATTGCGAAGGAAAAGGCGCGGCTCAAAGAGAATCCGTCGGGGATTGAGCCAAAGCCACACCTTGCGACCGAGCGAGTGCCGCCGATTGTGCTGTCGAAGCGCTCGTCGCTGCCGGTGGTGCTGCTTGGGGTGGCGGGTGTGATGGTGCTGCTGCTCGTGGCGGTGCTGGCGGTGAAGCTGGGCGGAGGTAGCAAGTCGCACGCCACCGAGGCTGCGGATCTGGGCGCAGGGAAGTCCGTGATGCCGTCGCTGGGCGAGCCTGCTGCACCCAAAGAGCAGAAGATTTCCTTCGAGAATCAGTCGACCGGTAAGGTGACGCTGCTGTGTGGGTCGAAGAAGAACTGCATTCTCGATGTCGGCAAGTCGTGTGAGCTGGTGCTGCCCGAAGACACCAAGTGCGAAGCGAGTGCGACGGGATTTCGCAGTCAGTCCGTCGATGTGGCCGATGCGATTCGCGGTGCCGGGAAAGGCAAAGCGGTGCTGATTCCGATTCAGCTCGACGCGGACAAGCCAGCGGGCAAAGCGGGCAAGGTCAAAAAGACCAAGGCGAAGAGCAAGAAGCGGTAGCGCGCTCGGGTTGTGGCGCACGCCTGGGTGCGTCGGAGCGGTTGCCCAAGCAGCCCCAGTTGCGGTACACCGCAGGGCATGGAGACTGCTGCTAAGACTGAATCTACGCACCCGGTACCGTCGTCGTTTGAGACCTCTCCGGCGCAATATCGTCACTGGAAGCTGGAGCTTGACGGTGACGTGGCGCGTCTGCTGATGGCCGTTCGCGAGGACGAGCCGCTGGTTGCTGGGTATGTGCTGAAGCTCAACTCGTATGACTTGGGCGTGGACATTGAGCTGTGCGACGCGGTGCAGCGGCTGCGGTTTGAGCATCCCGAGGTTCGCACCGTCGTGGTGGGCTCGGGTCGAGATCGCATCTTCTGCGCGGGCGCCAACATCCACATGCTCGCGCAGTCGACGCACGGCTTTAAGGTGAACTTTTGTAAGTACACCAACGAGACGCGAAACTCGATCGAGGACGCCTGTCGCAACAGCAATCAGCGCTACCTGGCGGCGGTGTCCGGTCCGTGTGCTGGTGGTGGCTACGAGCTGGCGATGGCCTGTGACGAGATCATCTTGATCGACGATGGATCGAGCACGGTTGCGCTGCCGGAAGTTCCGCTGCTCGGGGTGCTGCCGGGAACGGGTGGACTGACGCGGCTCGTCGACAAGCGCAAAGTTCGTCGCGATCGCGCGGACATTTTTTCGACGCTGGCGGAAGGCATTCGCGGCAAGCGCTCCGTGGAGTGGCGTCTGGTCGATCAGATTGCTCCGCGTAGCCGCTTTGCGCAGGTGGTTGGCGACAGGGCTCGTAAGCTGGCACAAGAAGCGAGTGCCGCGAATGTCAGCGCGCCGGGTCCGCAGACGGGCATCACGCTAGAGCCGCTGTCCCCGACGATTGAAGGCGACACGGTGAGCTATCGGTTCGTGACGCTGCACATCGATCGCGCACATCGCACAGCGCACCTGACGCTGCGGGGTCCAGGTGCAGATCAAGCGGTGAAGTCGGCGGATGCGCTGCATGCGCTGGCGAGTCGCGGGGAGTTGTGGGCGCTGCGTGCGTTCCGTGAGCTAGACGATGCGATCTGTCGTCTGCGCTTTCACGAAGCCACGATTGGTCTGGTGATGGTGAGCACGCGTGGCTCGCGGGCGGATGTGCTGGCGGCAGATGCGGCGCTGTACGCTCAGCGAGGCTACTGGCTGGGACGCGAAGTGCTGCTGCAAATGGCGCGCGTTCTGCGTCGGATGGACATGACGGCGAAGTCGTTCTTCGCGGTGGCTGATCCCGAAAGCTGCTACGCGGGATCGATGCTGGAGCTTCTGCTCGCGTCGGATCGCAGCTACGTGCTGGACAGTCCGGACGTGCAGTTTGCGACGGATGTGCTAAACGCGGGATCGCTTTTGGCGGCCAACGGTCAGACGCGACTGGCGCTGCGATCGCACGATCGACCCGAGCGCGTGTCGGAAGTGCTGGCGCGCGGCGAAAAAGGTCCGATTTCTGCGACGGAAGCCGACGAGCTGGGACTGTGTACGGTGCTTGCGGATGATCTCGACTTCGACGATACGCTGCGACTGGCTGTGGAAGAGCGTGTGAGCCTGTCTCCCGACGCGCTGACTGGAATGGAACAGAACCTGCGCTTCCCCGGTCCCGACCTGAGCGAAGGCAAGATCTTCGGACGGCTGTCGGCCTGGCAAAACTGGATCTTCATTCGCGAAAATGCGACGGGTCCACTCGGTGCGCTGACCTGTTACGGTCGTCCCGAGCGACCGAGCTTCGACTGGCGTCGCACCTAGTCCGCGCTTTGTCTTCTCCTCGCTGGCTCCTCGGTTTCGCGTAGGCCGCTGGCGATGCGGAAAATGTTCCCAAACGACACATTTTCTCGTCGCAACCGCCGCTTGGTCGCACTGGTTCTTCCCCTGCAAGTCGTGATAAGACCGCTCCAAAGATTCCGGCGGCGGAATCTCAATCTCGAGACGCGCGAACAGCGACACACGAAAGGTCAGCCACGATGACCGTAGAACTCTTTGAAAAGATCCCAAACAACGTCAATCTCTCGGCGGATAAGCGTCTACAGCGGGCACTGGAGCAGTGGCTTCCGAACTACATCTCGTGGTGGAAAGAGATGGGGCCGGACCAGTTTCAGGAAAGCGATGTCTACCTGCGCACCGCCATCAGCGTCGAAACCGATGGCTGGGCGCACTTCGACTACGTTCGCATGCCGGAATATCGCTGGGGCATCTTCCTGGAGCCTGCGATTCCGGGTCGCACGATTGGCTTCGGAGATCACTACGGTCAGCCCGCGTGGCAGGAAGTTCCCGGTGAGTATCGCAACACGCTCCGTCGCATCATCGTGACGCAAGGCGATACCGAGCCAGCTTCCGTCGAGCAGCAGCGCATGCTCGGACACACCGCTCCGTCGCTGTACGATCTGCGCAACCTGTTCCAAGTCAACGTCGAGGAAGGCCGTCACCTGTGGGCGATGGTGTATTTGCTGCACTCGTACTTTGGCAAAGATGGTCGCGAAGAAGCCGAAGCGATGCTGGAGCGACGCTCGGGCGATCGTGACAAGCCGCGCATCCTCGGCGCATTCAATGAGCCGGTGAAGTCGTGGCTCGACTTTTACATGTTCACGATGTTCACCGACCGCGACGGCAAGTTTCAGCTGTGCGCGCTCAGTGAGTCGGGCTTCGATCCGCTCTCGCGTACCTGTAAGTTCATGCTCACCGAGGAAGCGCATCATATGTTCGTCGGGGAAACCGGCGTCGATCGCGTGGTGCAGCGCGCCTGTGAGCTGATGAAAGAGACCGGCTCCGACGATCCCGAAGCGGTGATCAAAGCGGGAGGCATTCCGCTCGACATGGTTCAGCGTCACCTTCACCTGTGGTTTTCGCTGTCGGAAGATCTGTTCGGTGGCGAGATCTCGTCGAACGCGGCGGAGTTCTTCGCGGCGGGGCTCAAGGGTCGCTACAAGGAAGACAACTACAGCGAGCACACCGGGCTCAATCAGTTCTACGAGATGCCGGTGCCGAGCGAAGGCGGCAAGATCGTGATGACCCAGGTTCCGCTGCGCAACGCGATGAACGAAGTGCTGCGCGATGGCTACGTCGCCGACTGTCAGCGCGCCGTCGACAAGTGGAATCGCACGATCGAGCGTCAGCTGGGCGACCGAGGCGCTGCGTTCAAGCTCAGCCTGCCGAGCCGTCGCTTCCACCGTCAGATCGGCATCTACGGCATGAACTCGGGCAACCACTTCGATCCGAGCGGCAACCCGATTTCCAAGGGTGAGTTTGAGTCAAACCGCAGCAAGTGGCTCCCGACGGAAGCGGACCGCGCGTATCTACAGCAGATCATGCGTGGGGTGATCGAGCCAGGCAAGATGGCGGGCTGGATTGCTCCGCCGGCGCGAGGCATAAACGGTCGTCCGATGGAGTTCGAGTACGTCCGTCACCTGCCCGCATAACGTCCGCGACAATCGGCCTGTGTGATGCAGGCCGATCCTTCCTTAGTGCGCGTCCGTCGCGACGACCTGCGCTGCCGACACAGCCTTCTGCGAGCCAAGCGGCGCCATCATCAGCCCAAGCAGCGACGCAATGGCAGCCATCGCTCCCCACTGCCACAGCATGTGACGTTCGAGCAGCAGCCCGGCCAAAAACGGTGCAACGATCTGCGCGACCGACTGAAGCGACTGCGTCAGTCCAATCACGGTTCCTTGCTCGTGCCGCGCGGCGCTCTGCGAAATCAAGCTGCTCAGCGTCGGACGAACCACCGCGTTTCCATACGTCGAAATCGAGGTCGAGATCACAAGCCCAGCCAGCGTGTCGGTTCCCGCCAAGATCGAAAAGCCGATCACCAGCGACACAAAGCCCGACAGCACCAAGCCTCGCTCGCCAAAGCGCTTCACCAGCCGACCGATCATTCCGCCTTGCAGAATCAGTCCCAAAAAGCCGCTGAAGGCGAACAGATAGCCAATCTCACGCGGGGTAAACGGATGTCCGTCGTAGACGTAGCGACGCTCGGCGTAGAGCGAAAAGCCCGACATGAACACCGAAAAGCACATCGCGAAGAACAGAAACTGAATCAGCATCGCGCGGAGCACCGGACGCTCGAAGTACTGCAAGTAAACGCGCCACTCGAAGACCGACAGACGCTTGCCGCCGGGAAGGGCCACATCGCTTTGCGCAGAGCGAACGCTGACTTCACCGGGGAGCAGCAAGAGCGTACAGACCAGCGACAACGCAGACATCAGCGCAGCGACGAAGATCGGTGCAGCCAGGCCATAACGAACCAGCATGCCGGTGAGCGCCGGACCGATGAAGAAGCCGATGCCGAACGCGATGCCGATGATGGCGAACGACTTGGCGCGATCTTTGGCCTCGGAGTTGTCCGCGATATAAGCCTGCGCGATCGATAGGTTGCCGGCGGTGGTGCCTTGAATGACCCGCGCAAGATACAGCATCCAGATCGACGATGCGGACGCCATTGCCAGGTAGCCGACGATGGCTCCGAGCTGGCTAAAGATCAGCACCGACTTGCGACCGATGCGATCGGACCAGCTCCCGAGCAGCGGACTCGCAACGAGCTGACAGACGGCGAACACCGACACCAGCATCGTGGCTTGCAGCGGGGAAGCGCCCAGCTTTTCAGCATAAATGGCCTGAAGAGGAAGGACCAACGTCAGACCGAACACGTCCACAAGGACGATCAAAAAGATCGGGATTAGTGCGCGACTCAAAGGGACTCCGAAGGGAAGGCGAGGGGTCGAAAACCCGCAGCAGCCTACCTAACGATACGATAGCTTGTCTATGCGCTGTGGCTACAGGCGAGCTTGCGGCGGTTTTCGGCGACGGTACAAGGGCAGGGCATCGAGCAGCGCGCGTCGAGATGGATTGCGGCTGACTGGTGGGCGGGCGGCGCGGGTCGCTGTGACCACGGGAATGGATCGACGAACCGGCAGGTTTCGGCTTGGGCGAGTGAGCGGAAGAAGCTCCGCGACGACGGTAAGCGGTGTTCTTGGATCGATGAGCACGGCTTCGAGCAGCGACTGACCTTGCTGTCCACCGTGACAGACCACTTCGCGGAGAACCGAGGACAGCTCGTCTTCTGGAACCGAGCCCAGCAGATCGTCGGTTGCTCGTCGGAGATCGCTTGGTGATTCAATCGTCGATAGTAGCTCTGCGACGGAATCGGCGATGAACTGCTCGGGATTGGCCAGTGCGACATCTTGCGGCGGCGTCAGTCCAAGGTCCGCAACAATCGCCAGCGCGCGTGCTTTCACCACATCGGAGTGGCTCGGTGAGGTCAGCAGCTTGCCGAGTCGTGCCGCCACTTCCGGCATGTTCGCTTGACGCAGAAGCTGTCCGGCCCAGCTTGCTTCGTCGTCGCTGTCCGAAGCCAGCGATCGCAGCAGCTGCGGAAACACCGAAGGACCAACGGTACGCATCAGCGACAGCAGCTGGCTTCGCTCCTCTCGGGAAGGAATCCAGCCCGATCGCGCCCTACGCAGCGATGCGGCCACCTGCTGAAGCGAGGCGAGCGCAAACGAAAGGTCAGTGGGCTCAGGCTGGGCGGCGAGTGTCATGTAGGCTCCTACGCGAAACGACCGACTGAAGCACAAACTACATGACATATATGGTCATTCTACGTCAACCGCGCTGTGTCAGACCGCTGTGCCCGGACGCTGGAGGAGACGCAGCGAACGCTGCTGTTTCCGTCGCTCATGGACGAGCAAGCAGGCTGGCACAGGATGCAGGAAACGGCGCGGTGGTTGTACCAATTTTGGGGCTTGTCAGGTATGCGGCTGTGCTAATTTCCCCGACATGATGGCCGAGAGTTTTCACAAAAAAGCGCTTGCTCGCGAGCTTCGCTCTGCGCTCTCGAAGGACGAAGCACTCGCCGAGGCCAACCGGTGTCTGTTCTGTTACGACGCACCGTGTATGCGGGCCTGTCCCACGCACATCGATGTTCCGCTGTTTATCCGTCAGATTGCGACGAGCAATCCGGGCGGCGCGGCGCGAACCATCCTGTCGGCGAACATCCTGGGCGCAAGCTGTGCTCGAGTGTGTCCGACGGAAGTGCTGTGTGAAGGCGCGTGTGTGCTGGAGGATCAGCACAAGCCGATTCAGATAGGACCACTTCAGCGCTTTGCGACCGACCATGCGATGGCGGTCAAGCAGAAGATCCTGACGCCGGGGACTCCGAAAGCGGGCTCGGTGGGAATCATCGGTGCGGGTCCAGCGGGTCTGTCCTGTGCGGCAGAGCTGCTCAAGCTCGGGTATCAGTCGGTGATTTACGAAGCAGCGGAGCGTCCGGGCGGGCTCAACACCTACGGCGTGGCGCAGTACAAGATGACGCCCGAGGTCGCGCAGGCGGAAGTGGACTGGCTGATCGAAGCTGGTGTCACGATTCGCTGCGGCGTGACCGTCGGAAAAGACGTCTCGCTGAGCGAGCTAGAGAGCCGTCACGACGCGATCTTTATCGGTGTTGGCATGGGCGCAATTCCCGGCATCCAGATCGACGGGGAGTCGCTTCCGGGTGTGTGGGACGGACTCGACTTCATCGCGGCGCTCAAGAGCGGTGAGCGCGAGATCTTCGAGCTGCTGCGTGGGGCTCGCGTCGCGGTGATTGGTGGCGGCAACACGGCGATCGACGTGGTCACGCAAGCAAGCCGGGCTGGTGCAGGGAAAGTCTGGCTGCTCTATCGTCGCGGACGTGAGCAGATGTCGGCCTATCCGCACGAGCTGGAGCTGGCCAAAGACGCGGGCGTCGAGTTGGTGCTCCATGCGGTGCCGCATCGCGTGCTCGGTCCGTCGCGGGGTCCGTCGCCCAGGCTGAGCCGAGTGAGCGGGCTGGAGCTGGGTCGAAAGCTTCCCGACGGTGGTGAGCGGCTAGAGACGCTGCCTGCGGATCTGGTGATTCGTGCGACGGGACAAAAGGGCGCCAAGCTGACCGCTGAGCTTCCGGTTCGTACCGACGGTGGCAAAGTGGTGGCAGATTCGAACGGACGGACGTCGAACCCTCGCTATTTTGCGGCGGGAGACTGCGTATCCGGTGGCCAAGAAGTAGTCAATGCCGTCGCTGAAGGCCAGCGTGCGGCGCGAACCATCGCGGACGAAGTGTTGGGCAAGCTCGGAGGGGCGCGCTAGGCGCCGGAGGTTTTCACGATGGCCGATTTGTCCGTCGATTTTTGTGGAATCAAGTCGCCGAATCCGTTCTGGTTGGCGTCGGCACCACCGACCAACACTGGCGACCAGATCATGCGCGCTTTCGACGCTGGCTGGGGCGGAGCGGTGTGGAAGACGCTCGGGCAGCCTATCGTCAACGTGTCGTCTCGTTATTCGTCGGTGGACTTTGCTGGGCGACGGATGATGGGGCTCAACAACATTGAGCTGATTACCGACCGTCCGCTCGATGTGAACCTGCGAGAGATCAGCGAGGTCAAAAAGCGCTATCCAAAGAACGCGCTGATTGTGTCGCTGATGGTCGAGTCCAAGCGCGAGACCTGGCATGACATCGTGCGTCGCGCAGAAGACGCAGGAGCCGACGGGCTGGAGCTAAACTTCGGCTGTCCGCACGGAATGAGCGAGCGCGGCATGGGATCTGCCGTCGGACAAGTTCCCGATTACACCTGTCAGATCGTCGAGTGGGTGAAGGAAGTCGCCAAGACGCCCGTGATCGTCAAGCTGACACCGAACATCACCGACGTGACGTTTCCAGCGCGAGCGGCGGAAAAAGGTGGTGCGGATGCGGTCTCGCTCATCAACACGATCAACTCGGTGACGGGGATTGATCTGGAAACGCTGACGCCGCGTCCGTCGGTGCATGGCGCGTCGGCACACGGTGGCTACTGTGGTCCGGCGGTGAAGCCGATAGCGCTGTCGATGGTTGCGTCGGTGGCTCAGACGGTGAAGATCCCGATCTCGGGCATCGGCGGCATCGCAAGCTGGCAAGATGCGGTGGAGTTTATTCTCCTCGGTTCATCGACGGTGCAGGTCTGTACGGCAGTGATGCATCACGGCTTTCGGATCGTGCTCGACATGATCGACGGGCTGTCTGCGTACCTGGACCGCAAGGGCTTTTCGAGCGTGCAGGAGCTTGTGGGCCTGAGCGTGCCTCGGTATCAGCGCTGGGAACAGCTCAACCTGAACTATCGAGTGATCGCCGACATCAAGCAGGACAAGTGCATCGGCTGTGGCGTCTGCTACGCGGCATGCTACGACGGTGCGCACCAAGCGATTGCGGTCAAGCCAAACGATCGAGGCCGCTCGACGGTCGAGATCTTGGAGCACAAGTGCGTCGGCTGTAACCTCTGTAGCTTGGTCTGTCCCGTCGACGACTGCATCACGATGAAGCGGATCGATTCGTATGGGGAAGAGCGCCTGCCGTGGACGGAATACAGCAAGAATCCGTCGCTGTATCCCCACGTTCGATCCAACCGTCACGATCAGTAATCGATGGCTCCGTCGCTGCTTGGTGTAGCAGAGGCGCTGTATGCGCTGCTCTCGCTCGGGCTCTGGCTGCTGCTTTTGGCGGCGAGCCTGCATCTGCTTCGGCTCGGGCTGTGGGCGCTGCGGCATCCGCTGACCGACGAGAGCGTGCCGCTTCCTGACGAAGCGAGCTTGCCCGTTGTGACGGTGCAGCTACCGATGCGCAATGAGCGGCTGGTGGCGGCGCGAGCGATTTCGGCTGCGTGTGCGCTGCGCTGGCCTCGGCAGCGGCTTCAGATTCAGGTGCTCGATGACTCGGATGCGACCGATGAGACGGTCTCCATCGTCGACGAAGCAGTCGCTCAGCAGCAGCAGGCGGGCTTTGACATCTTGGTGGTGCGTCGCACGGATCGTCGCAGCTTCAAAGCCGGGCACTTGGATCATGCGCTGCCGCTGGCGCGTGGCGAGTTCGTTGCGGTGCTTGACGTGGACTTTGTGCCGTCGCCGGACTTTCTGCAGCGACTGGTGCCTCGGCTGGTCGCAGCGCCTCAGCTTGCGTTTGTGCAAGGTCGCTGGTCGTTTTTGAACGAGCGAGAGAGCCTGCTGCTGCGCGTCCAAGCGCTGATCCTGCATGGCCTGTTTCTCGTCGAGCAGTCGTATCTTTCGGCGCACAACCAGCCGGTTCAGTTCAACGGATCGGGCGGCGTGTGGCGAACGGAAGCGCTGCGGCGCGCAGGCGGCTGGGTGGGTCCAGAATCGGACATGACCGCGTCGGTGACTGAGGATCTGGACCTTTCCTATCGCGTCCGTCTGCTTGGTTATTCGTCGCAGACACTGGCTTCGGTGGCGATTCCGACGGAGCTTCCCGAGCGCATGGCCGCGTTTCGGAGCCAGCAAAAGCGCTGGGTTCGCGGTGGTGCGCAGGTGCTGCGAAGCCTCGTCGCCAAGCTGCTTGTGCCGGGACGGTCGCTGTCGGAACGGCTGACGATGCTGCTTCATCTGACGAGGCACACGCGACAGCCTTATCTGGCGCTCGCGCTGCTGTTTTTGCCGCTTGGACCGCTGGGGATGCTGGATGCGCTGTTTTCGCCGCCGGGAGGCCTGCGGAGCGCGGTGCTGCTCATCTGGCTGGCGCTGTCGGTGTATTACGGCGCGGCGCTGCGACGGCTGGGGCAGTCGGGAATCGCGGCGGTCTTTTTGTCGCCGCTCGTGATGATTCTGTCGATGGGCCTGTGCGTGTCGCTGACGAGTGAGCTTCTGCGTGGCGCGCTGTCGTCGCGACATGCCGCCGAGTTTGTGCGAACCCCAAAGACTGGCGGACAGAAGCAGGCGATGGGTCAGTATCGTCCCGTGTTTGATCGTCTGGCACGCGTCGAGGTCTTCATCGGACTGGCCTATGCGGTGATGGCGATCCTGCTTCTGCGACGAGGCGATTATCTGACGGCGCTCGGCTTTGCGGGTCTGATAGCGCCCGGACTGCTGTGGGTGGGCGGCGGCAGCCTGCGCGTTCGTTAAGCGCTGCTTGCAGACGGTGCGACGGCGGGAAGCTGGCTACGTAGCAAGGCCAAGCTGGTTTGCGCGCGTTGACCAAACGGAGTGCTTGCATAGGCCGCAGCGCGCTCATAGCGGCGACGGGCTTCGACGGGTTTTTGCTCCGCTTGCGCGACTTCGCCCAGCCAGAACCAGCGCTCGGACGTGCGTCCTGGATCGACTTGCCACTCGGGATCGAACTGGAGCGACACCGACTCTTCTTCACTGCGCAGCGCCGACACAAGCGCCGCTTCCGCCGCCGCGTAGTTTTTGCGATGCAGCTCGGCAATGCCGCGAGTGCCACTGATGCACGCCGACAAGAGGGGATCGCGCGACATGCCGTCGTCGCCCAGCAGCAGCTCCACCGCATCGTCCAGATGACCGACCGCATCGTCTGGCTGACCCAGAAACACCAGCGTATACGCTCGGTTGTTCAGCCACAGCGCGACTTCCAGCGGATTGAGCTGCTGAAGCTGCACGCGATCCAGCTCTTCCAGCGCCTGACGGTGATCGGCCAGTGCATTGAGCGCACACGCGAGGTTGATCCGAAGCAGCTGCTCGTCGCGAACCGGCATCGATCGCGCCAGTGCCACCCGATAGTAGCGAACCAGCAGCGCCGGATCGTCGCTCGGCAGGCTGGGACCCAGCTCATCTTCCGAGTGCTCGGACAAGAGCAGGGCAGATCGGTTGCGCTCGTGGCTGGTCAGCGCCGCGATCACGGTCACCCAGACAAGCAGGAAGAAGATTCCCAGCACAGCCTTATGTTACCCCGAGAGAGTCCGAGTTGCCCCGCGACTTGCGAGTCAGCTTCCACCCAGCGAAAGCTTGACAGCACGCGAAAAGAGCGTCGACAGAACCTGTTCAAGCTGCGTCACCAGCTCGGCGTCGCCTGTCTTCCAGCGCTGACCACTTGCGTCGGGATCGAAGTGCCACGCTTTGCGCAGCGCAGCCATCCAGATCTGCCGCGCGGCGCGATGCCGATTGATCACGATTTTCTGTCCCGATTCGTGCGTCAGATTGAGCACATCACCGCTCAGCTCGACGTCCAGCTCGTCGGGATCGAAGGTCGAGACAGCGCGCTCGATGCGACGAATCATCGCCTCGGCGATCTTGTCAAACTCAGCGTCCTGTTTTTCGCGCGGATTCATCAGGCAGCCAACCTAGCGCAGCGCGCAGGCTCGTACAGCGGAAATGTCACCGAGCCTTGTCGCGAAGTGCAGCGAGTGTAGGCTCGGCGAGGGGGAGACGTGGCGGGCTTACTGACGGAGCTGAATCGGGAACGCTTTGCCCAAGTGATCGACGACGCGCTGATGCGCTTTTTGAACCTCTTCGTCGGTCAGCGTTCGTTCATCCGAGCGATACGTCAGGCTAAACAGCAGCGCTTTTTTCCCGGCCTCGACGTGTCCCGCCTGGCGATAGTCTTCCAGCAGCGTGACGCCTCGCAACAGCGGCTCTGCCGACGCTTGCATTGTGCCGAGCAGCGACGCCGCTTCGATCTCGCTCTGAATGAAGAACGACAGATCGCGGCTCACCGCAGGGAAGCGCGAAGCGGGAACGTACGCGGGCTTCACGATCGGCAGGTCCGGCACTTCCAGCTCGAACGCAAACGCGGCGCTTGGCAGATCCAACGACGCGCGCAGATCGGGATGCAGCTCTCCGAACGTCCCGACGACCGCACCGCTCGACGCTGACACAACCGCTGCCGCTGCGCCTGGATGAAGCATCGGAGCCTCGTCGCTCGTTGCAACCCGCACAAACACCGACGATGCGCTCGCCTGCTCTGGCTTCTGCCACGAAAGTGACAGACCGAGCCCGCTCACAAGCTGCTCGACCAAGCCTTTGACATCGTAAAAGTCGAGCGCGTCGCTGCTCGTCGGCTTTAGGAAGTAGTCGCGATGACCACACAGCACCGCTGCAACATGCGTCTTTTCCGTCGGAAGCTGCTGTCCTGAAGGCTGAAACACCTCGCCGACTTCAAACAGCCGAACGTCAGACAGTCCGTGCGAGAGATTTTGTGAAAGCAGCCCGACGAGACCCGGCAGAAGCTTGGTCCGCAGCACCGACAGCTCTTCACGCAGCGGGTTGTCGATCGGTAGCGGCGCTGTCGTCGATGCTCGGCCTTCTCCGGTGCGCACTCGCTCGGGGCTGGTCATCGAAAACTGCATCACTTCCAAAAGACCCAGCGACGCACAGAGCTGACGCGCACGGTCGGCATTGCGATAGCGCGTCATTCCGTGATGAAGCGGCTGCGAGGCCGTCATCGCCAGCTTCGGCAGCGTCGCCGGAATGTTGTGAATCCCGTAGATGCGCGCGACCTCCTCGATGAGGTCAATTTCCCGCGTCAGATCGGGCCGATTCGTGGGAACCTCGACGAGCAGGTTCTTTCCGTCGATCCGCACCGTTAGGCCCAGCGCCTCAAGACACTCGCTCTGGGCCTGCGTCGAGATATCGAGTCCCAAGATCGCGCAGGTTCGCGCCGGTCGCAGCGTCAGCTTCTGCGTCGCAATCGGGCGCGGATACACATCGGTCGGCTGAGACGACAGATAGCCACCCGCAAGCTTCACGATGAGCGCTGCACATGAATCGGCGATCGCTGGCAGTCCGTTCGGATCGGTGCCGCGCTCGAAGCGATGCGAGGCTTCGGTGTGAAGCTTCAGACGACGCGCCGTCGGACGGATGCTCGCAGGCGCAAAGTACGCACACTCCAGCAGCACTTCCGTCGTCGCTTCACTGACTTCCGATGACAGTCCGCCCATCACACCCGCGATGGCAACCGCTTGTTCCGCATCGGCAATCAGCAGATCGGACGTCGCAAGCTCACGGTCTTGACCATCGAGCGTCTTCATCTTTTCGCCCGCGTTGGCGCGACGCACGACGATCTTTTGACCGCCGAGCTTTCCGAAGTCGAACGCATGCAGCGGATGCCCGTGAAGCAGCAGCGCGAGGTTGGTGGCATCGACGACATTCGACAGCGCACGCACGCCCAGACGCTGAAGCCGCAAGCGATAAAACAGCGGGCTTGGACCGACGGTGACGCCGCTCAGTCGATGCGCAAAGTAGCGCGGACAGCCCGACGCATCTTCGATGGAAATGCTTGCGGGCGTTGTCTGCGGACCCGACCCTTTGAGCGCAGAGACATCGATCGACGAAGCCTTCCACGTCACGCCTTCGTGACGGAACAGCGCGGCAATCTCGCGTGCGACCCCGATGTGACCCAGCAGATCGGGACGATTCGGCGTGATGTCCAGCTCCAGCACCCAGTCGGGCAGTCCGGCGGCCTGTGCAAAGTCGGCTCCGATGGCGATGCCGTCGCTCGGCTGCAGGATCAGGATGCCCGCGTGGTCTTCGGAAAGACCCAGCTCGTCTTCGGCGCACAGCATTCCCGGCGACAAGATGCCTCGGACTTCGCGTGCGCTCAGCGTCATCCCCGATGGAAGCTGCGCACCAGGCTTGGCCCACACGACGCGCGGAGACGTGCCCGGCTCCGTCGGACTTGGCACATTCGGCGCACCACAGACCACCTGCGTGACTTCGTTTCCGTCAAAGACATCAACGAGCGTCAGCTTATCGGCCTTGGGATGCGGACGCTTCGCCCGGACTTCCGCGACGATCGCACCGTGAAGACCTTTGCCAATCGGATGAATCGCATCGACGGCAACACCCGAGACGCTCAGTCGCGCAGCCACGGTCTGCGGCGTCAGTCCGCTCGGGATATCGAGAAGCTCACAGAGCCAGTTCCAAGAAACCTTCATTGCAAACTCCTCCGGCTAGCGAAACTGCTCGGTGAAGCGGGCGTCCCCCGCGAAGAACAGGCGCAGATCGCTGATGCCGTAGCGCAGCATCGCCATGCGCTCAATGCCGGTGCCAAACGCGAAGCCCGAATACTTCTCGCTGTCATAACCGACGTGACGGAAGACCTCGGGATCGACCATGCCGCAGCCGAGGATCTCGATGTAGCCCGAGCCTTTGCAGGTTCGACAGCCCGAGCCTTTGCAGAAGATGCACTCGATGTCGACTTCGGCGCTCGGCTCGGTGAAGGGAAAGAACGACGGACGCAGTCGCAGCCCAACGTCGGCTCCAAAGAAGCGCTTCACGAAGTACAGCAGCGTGCCTTTGAGGTCCGCCATCGTGATGCCTTCATCGACGCACAGCCCTTCAATCTGCTGAAACATCGGCGAGTGCGTCGGATCGTCGTCTTTGCGATAGACCTTGCCCGGCGAGATGATCCGCACCGGCGGCTTCTGCGCGAGCATCGTACGAATCTGAACCGGCGACGTGTGCGTGCGCAGCACCAGCGGGTCCTCACCGGGCGCTCCACGCAGATAGAACGTGTCCTGCATGTCACGCGCCGGGTGATCCTTGGGCATCGCCAGCGCTTCGAAGTTGTGGAAGTCCGTCTCGACCTGCGGTCCGGTGGCAACTTGGAAGCCCAGCTCTGCGAAGATGCCTTCCAGTTCCAGTCGAACCTGCGTCAGAAGATGCAGTCCACCCAGCTTGTGCGGCCTTCCCGGCAGCGTCACATCGAGCTTCCTCGCAAGCTCCGCTTGTCGCTTCAGCTCGTGTAGCTCGCGCAGGCGGCTTGCGAACAGCTCCTCGGCCTTTTGCAGCACGGCGTTGCCGGCTTGACCGACGGCTCGCTTGTCCGGTCCAGGTGCGGCTTTGAGCGCGTCGGCGAGTCGCTTGCGAATCTCACCTTCTTTGCCTGCAAAGCGAGCATGGACAACGCGCAGCGCCGGTTCGTCTTTGGCTTCTGCCAGCGCTGCTTGATAGCGGGACAGGGACTCATCGAAGAGGCGGGCCAGCTCACCCGCGTGGCTGTCACTTTGGTTCATCGCCGATTCCTTCCCCCAGAAATGACAATGCCCGCCGAAGCGGGCACTCAAAGCGCGTACAGACTATCCAGACCTCAGCCGTTTATGCCTGAGTCTTGATGCCCGCTTGCACCGCAATCGACTTAAATCCAGCCGGATCGCTGATCGCCAGGTCCGCCAGGATCTTGCGATCGATGCGGATGTTGGCCTGGGTCAGGGCGTGGATGAGCTGCGAGTAGGTGGTTCCAATCTCACGAGCTGCCGCGTTGATGCGGACGATCCACAGACGGCGGAAGTCGCGCTTGCGCTCACGACGGTGCCAGGTGGCAAAGCGCCACGCATGACGAACCGTCTCGACCATCGCTTTCCACAGCGTCGCACGGCCTCCACGGTAGCCCTTGGCGAACTCCCGGATGCGATTGCGACGGCGACGTGCCTTAAAACCTCGTTTTGCTCTTGCCATGACTCGTTCGTTTCCTCTGGTGAACCGGCATCGGGGCTGCCTGCGTAGAGGCAGCTTGGAACCCTGAGCCTGGTGTTAGATGGCCAGCGATCTCGCCGACCGATAGAGAGGCATCTACCTATCACGCCGCAGCGGACCTTGTAAAGGTCGATAACTGCTGGGAAAAGGACGGCTACCGCCTACTTCTTCTTGCCGTGGTGGTACTTCATCAGGCGCTTTTCGCCGACGGTGTGGATCTTGTGATCCGCCACCAGCTCACCGAGCGGCTGACGCAGCTTGTTGGCCAGCTCAGCGCGATCCACGCCCACGGTGTTGAGCAGATCGTTCGAGATGTTGTCGGCGATCTCGGTGCGGCTCAGACCGCCGTTTGCGCTCGACAGGACGCTTACGATGATCCCTTTGAGCGAGTTCTTCTGACCTTCCGACAGGCGTGTGCGCTTGGACTCGCCGTCTGGCTTGGCCGCCGCCTTGACCTTGGCTCCGCCGATCAGGTTTTCAGCGAAATCAAGGATTCCCATCTCTGACACAGCAGCCCACACATCCTTGTGCTGCTTGAGTTCATTGATGAACTGCTCAACCGACACTTTATTGGTTGGATGAAGCTTGAAGAACATCGTGAGCGCAGCTTGGCGACGCAGATCTTCGTTGCGCGCCTGAAGCTCTTGCTCAAACAGGGCCGCAATGTCCAAACCGGTTCCAGCGCCAGCGGTCTTTTTTCCAGCCATTGTTTGTCTCCTGAGAGGTTGTTCGTTGCGTGCTTCAAGTCTGTTGATAGGACTTGATAATTAATGTGCAACGGTCTTGTCCTTTTGTGAACCAAGAAACCGTTCGCGCGCATTCAAAAACCACAGCGTGCGCCTTGTCAAGACAGACCTTTCCCTCGCTCATCTTGGTGAGCGTGATAGGATTGGCGCGCTTTCGACCAATGAGAATCCGACTCCGCTTTTCACCGCTCTATCTGAGCTTTCCGATCGTGCTCATCGCGGCGCTCGCGCTGGCTCGATACTCGTATCGTAACGCACGACAGCTGGCACAAAACAGCGAAGGATCGGTGATTGCCGGTTTGTTCGCGCTCGGTGATCAGACCCGCAGTCGCGTCGAGAGCTTCGTCATTGACTCCGATCGTGAGCTGTTCAACCTGGTCGACCTCGAACACCTGCAAGACTTCTCACGTCGCTGGTCGGAGATTGTTCGACTATCCCACGCGGTCGAAGCGGCGATTGTGCTCGATGAAAACCAGCAGCTCGTGCGGGGTGGTTATGTCAATAAACGGCGCAACAAGCCCGAGGCTGAAGCCTTCCTGCGACTGTTTATGGAACGGATTCGGCCTTCGCTGCCGCTCGAAGAGCAGCGAGCCGACTTCCATCGTCACCTGCATACCAACGTCGATGGTGTCGATTACCTGCTGAGCTACATCAAGCGCTACGATGCCGCGCGCAATCGCGTCTATTACATCATCTTGAAGGTCAACCTGGACTATCTGGTCGGCACCTGTTTTCCAGAGATGTTCCAGCCGATCGCCGGACGCTTCTTGGTATCGGTCATCGGCAGTCGCGGAGAGGTGATCTTCGGTCAACCGATCACCGGCGCAGGCAAATACCTATATGACAAGCGCTTTGAGTCAACTGTGTATCAGTGGCGACTTCAGATGGCACCGCTCGACAATGTGCGACTACGGGCAGGTGGTCAGAAGCAGGTGCTGGCTGATACGATATTGATTGGTCTGATGCTCGGGCTGATCCTGATTGGTACAGCCTTTTTGGTGTACTCCATCTCATCTGAGCAGCGAGTCTCTGCGCTCAAGTCTGAGTTTATCTCCAACGTCAGCCATGAGCTGAAGACGCCACTGTCGCTGATTCGGATGTTTGCGGAGCTTCTCATGCTCGGCAAAGTGAAGACGCCAGAAAAAGGGCGTGAGTACGCAGGAATCATCACCCGTGAGTCTGAGCGCTTGTCGCGTCTTATCGACAATGTGCTCGACTTTTCACGGATGGAGCGCGGCAAAGCAGCGTACGAGATGAAGCCCGGCGATCTGGGGGAAGTGGTGGAGCGGGCGCTCGACTTCTTTCGCTATCGCTTAGAGCGCGAAGGTCGTCAGCTAGAGGTGGACATCGCAGCACCGATTCCGCGTACCTTGCTGGACGAAAATGCGATGACGCTGCTGCTGCTGAACTTGGTAGATAATGCGGTCAAATACGGTGGCAGCGGGCCGATCTCGGTCAAGCTGCGGGTGTCCCCACGCGGAAAAGAGATCCTGCTGAGCGTCACCGACCAGGGACTTGGCATCGCAGAAGAGGAGCAGCGCAAGGTCTTTGAGCGCTTTTATCGAACCCGCGCAGTGCGCAACACCAACATTCGCGGCTCGGGCATCGGGCTGGCGCTGGTCAAGCACATTGCCGAAGCGCATGGCGGCTACATCTCGGTCGATAGCCAGAGCGGCAAGGGCTCGACGTTTACGCTGACGCTGCCGCTTACCGTGATCAAAGAAGACGTCGAAGGCGGCGAGGACGCTGCCGGGAAAGAAGTCGAATAGGAGATGGCACTTCCTTCATCAGGCTCAGCAAGCGGCGCAAGTCCGTCTGGCACTGGCTCAGGCGAACACGGCAAGCGCGCGCGGATTCTGCTGGTTGAAGATGAGCCCGACATCGTGCGTGGACTCACCGACGTGCTCGAGTTCGAGGGCTACGAGGTTGTGACCCACATGCTCGGACGCGCGGGCGTCAAGGAAATGAAAGAGCGTGGCGCCGATCTGGTGATCCTCGACCTGATGCTGCCCGACATCAACGGCTTCCAGGTGTGCGAAGAGATTCGCGCCGAAAACCAGGTCGTTCCGATCATCATCCTGACCGCGCGCGGCCAAGAGCTAGACAAGATCCGAGGGCTCGAAGCGGGGGCCGATGACTACGTCACCAAGCCGTTTAGCGTGGGCGAGCTGCTTGCGCGGATCAAAGCGATCCTGCGACGCCTGACCCGCGCGCAGGTCAGCAAAGAGCCCGAAGTCATCAAGATCGGCGGCTGCGAGATCAACCTGCGAACCCACACCCTTTTGCGGGCGCGCAAGAGCTACATGCTCACGTTTTATGAGGTCGAGCTGCTCAAGCTGCTGCATGAGCGCGAAGGTCAGCCGGTGTCGCGCGATGAGATCCTCGACAAGATCTGGGGCATCGAAGCCTATCCCTCGAACCGCACGGTCGATAACTTCGTCGTCAAGCTGCGCAAGAAGCTGGAAGAAAACCAGCATCATCCCCGCCACATCCTGACGGTGTATGGCTTCGGCTATAAGCTGGTGCCGTAGCCAGCGTGCGGCGCATCAGTCGATGATGGATGGACTGTGCCGGTGATCGACTTTCCCTTTGGAAAAGTTCAGATACACCGACAGAAACAGCATCACACCATAGGTGATGTTGAGGTGCAGCCGTCGTCCGCTTGGCCACAGGATCTGTAGCGCCACCGAGCCCAGACACAGCAGCACCAGCCACAGGTAGCGGCGACCTACTTTCGGTAGCTCGCTGGCAAACAGCGCTGCCAGCCCCACCATTTCTTGAATCAGGAACTGGTCCGCCGGCACAGCGAGCAAGACGCCAATGGCTCGCCCGACCACCAGATAGCCAATCGCCGACAGCAGGAAGTAGCTGAGCCGCCGATAGCCGGGCTGAAGATAGATCTGCTTGCGCAGCACATAGGTCACGCTCGCTGTCGCAACCATCAGTGCACATGCGCTGAGGAGCGCCGGACGCAGATCGGTCTTGGCGGCACTGCTTAGCAGCAGCAGCACACCCAGGCAGATCACCAAGAAGCTGACCGAGAGTGCCGCCAGAAAGCGCTGCTTGGACCGGCGACTGCTTTCCGAGTCCGCGTCGGCCAGAAGTCCCTTGGTCAGCTCGGCGGTCAGCTCTTGCATCGACGGATAGCGATCGGCGGGATTGATCGACAGACCACGCAGCAGCGCATGCTTGATCTCGAGCGGAACCTCAAAGCCAAAGCTGGTTCGGGCCCGCAGCCGGAGCTTTCCTTCCAGCACGTTACGTCCGTAGCCATCGACGGTGCTGCCTTCAAACGGCTGATAGCCGTAGATGGCTTCAAACAGCGCGGCACAGAAGCTGAACTGATCGCTGCGTGCATCGGCGGACTCGCCGCGTAGCTGCTCGGGAGACATATAGCCAGGGGTTCCCAAGATGGCGCCAAACTGTGTCAAGCGCTCGCCCACCAGCGCGATGGCTGGGATGGGTCCCGAGATCTCCCGCGCGCTTTCGTCATACGCCCGCGCAATGCCAAAGTCAGTCACCCGCGCTCGCCCATCTTCACCGATGAGGACGTTGTCTGGTTTGAAGTCGCGGTGAATCAGGTTGGATCGGTGGGCTGCGGAAATGCCTGCGGCGGCTTGCAGATACATCCGTAGGCAGCGGTCTAGGGATGCCGCATCGCGCACCGGATGTTGCTGCTGCCAGTCGACAAGATCTTGGCCAGCCACAAACTCCATCGCGATGAAGATCTGGCCATGTGGGGACGCGCGATCCTCACCCACTTCGTAGACGTGGACCACGTTGGGATGCGAAATCCGAGCCATCGCTTTGGCTTCTTTGAGCAGCCGTGCCCGGACAAACTGGCCTCGGTGAACATCCTCGCGCACGACCTTGACGGCGACCTTGCGATCGAGGTCTGGATCGTACGCGGAATAGACCGTCCCCATTCCACCTTGGCCCAGGCTGCGCAGCACCACATAGCGACCGATGCGGGTGGGCGCTGGCGAAAGCTGCGAATGTTCAAGCGTCGAGACGCTTCCATCCATTCGAGCCTGCGCAGCGTCTTCTCCTGCTTCTCGCTCGCTGTCATCGGTTGTGCTGTCGCTGCGGCCAGCCATCCCGCCCCCGCGCCCCATCGTCACATGGTAGCACGGAATCGGGCGTTCATTCCGACGGAGCCGAGGTGTGAAAGGCTAGTACTTCGGGCCCGCAGGAACCATGGGCCGAGTATCCCACGGGCTGGGCGTACGAACGGGCTTCTGGACTTTCTCCTTGCCGTCGGGCACACGCTCGACTTTTTCGGTCTTGGCTTCGTCTTTGTCGGACGCAACCGCCGGGGCAAAGGGGAACAGGAGGCAAGATGTTACGCCGACCAGGATGCCAACCAGCAACTGCTTGAATGACATGGCGAACCTCCGTGAACCGAAGCCACCGCGCTCACTACCACGACCGCAGAGCCTGCGTAAGCAGCCAGCGACGTTCAGTTCAGCAATCCAGAACTCGAAGTGAATCCTGTACTTGCACAGTTCAACCAATGCATGTCTGTGTCAAGGGTCAAATTTCACACATGACGCTTTTTTCTTGCCCCATCGTACTTGTCGTCGGACCTGCGCAAGGGAGGGGCTTGTGGCAGGGCGGCTGCGTTGGCACCGGCTGATGGCTGGTTGGGCCGGGTTCCATGTGATAGGGTGCCGCGCCTAAGAACCCTGATGCGCATCGCCAACCTCGTCGTCGATACTGAAGTGCTCCTGGCCCCGATGGCCGCCGTGACCGATCTGCCGTTTCGGACCATCTGTGAAGAACACGGGGTCGGTCTGACCATCACCGAGTTTCTATCGGCGCGTGCGCTGTGTGAGGGCGCCAAGAAGACCACCCAGAAGATGACGGCTTCACTGGATGGGCGACGGTTCGGGGTGCAGATCTTCGGTCGTGAGCTGGATGCGCTGGCCAAAGCGGCGCTGCTCGCCAAGGACATCGGGGCTGCGCTGGTCGATATCAACATGGGCTGTCCGGCCAAGCGCGTGGTCGCGGGCGCTTGTGGGTCGGCGCTGATGAAGGAACCGGAGCTGGCGCAGGAGATCGTCAAGGCGGTGCGGGCTGCGCTGCCTGCGGACATTCCTGTCACGGTGAAGCATCGCGCGGGCTGGGATGAAAAACACCTGAACGCGCCGGAGTTTGCGTGCGCCATGGTCGAAGCCGGGGCGGCGATGATCACGGTTCACGGGCGGACGCGGACGCAGGGCTTTTCGGGCAAGTCGTCGCTTGAGATCATCAAGAAGGTCCGCGAGGCAGTGCCGACGCACATCCCGGTGGTGGGAAATGGCGATGTGGTGTCGCTGTTGGACTACGTGCGGATGCGGACAGAGACGGGCTGTGACGCGGTGATGATCGGTCGCGGCGCGCTGGGGAACCCCTGGCTGTTTCGCGACATTCGGGCGTGGCTGCGGGGCGAGCCAGTTCCTGGGGCGCCGACGGTGGAAGAGCGGAGCGAGGTGTTCTTGCGACACTGCGCGCTGATGCGCGGACGAACCGAGGAAAAGCGACTGATTCACGAGATTCGCAAGTCTGTCGCTTGGTACACCAAGGGTCTGCCGGGCTCGGCGGACCTGCGCGATCAGAGCAAGGCCCCGCGCGATCCCGATGCGCTGATTGCGGCGACGGTCGGTTACTTTGCGGAGCTGGCCAAAGGTCGGCCTCGGCTGCGGGTGGCGCTGTCGGCTCCCGACGAATCTGCTGCCGCTGCGGTGGCGGGTGATGCCGAGCCGAAGGCGGCCTGTGCATGAAATCGCAGAACCAGTTGGTATGCATTGCGCTGGTCGGTGAGGAGCCAGCGACTCGGCGTCTTCGTGAGCAAGTGGCCGAGTCTGCGCTGGTCGAGACCCCGCTGCTGCTGGAAGGCGAGCGGGGCAGCGGACGGGAACACATTGGTCGGCACATCCACGCAAGCTCGGCGCGGCGGGCGGGCGCATTCATCCGCATCGATGCCGAGTACGCGGACTCCGAGCGAGCGATCGGAAAGCTACGGCGTGCCCATGGCGGGACGCTGCTGGTCAAAGATCTGCCCTATGGCTCGGCGCGGCTCCGGCGGGTGCTTCAGGGTCTGCTGGAGCGTCGCGAGCAAGAGCAGGCGACGGACCGTCCCGAGCCGGATGCGGATCGTCCACGGCTGATCCTGACGAGCGATGTCGAGCTGCCTCGGCTGCTGGAGTCTGGGGTCGTGGCGGCGGAGCTGCTGGGGCTGCATCAGGTGACGCGGCTGCGGATCCCTCCGCTGCGAGAGCGATCAGGGGATGTTCCCGTGCTGGCCGAGCATTTTTTGACGCTCCTTTCCGATCAGCTTGGGCAGACCCGGACGCTGCGGGGCCGCGCGATGGATCAGCTGCTGCGCTATAGCTGGCCGGGGAACCTGGCGGAGCTGCGGGATGTGGTCAATCGCTCGGCGCTGCGCAGTCGCGGTCAAACGATCGAGCTGTGCGATGTCGAAGCGGTGCTGCCGCCGCTGCAAGAGCGTGTGCCCTTAGAGCAGCTGTCCCTGGAAGAGACGGTGCGGGTGAAGCTGCGGGCGCTGCTGCAGCGACTCGATGGCTATCCAATTGCGGATCTGTACGAAGAAGTGCTGAGTCATGTCGAGCGGCCCTTGCTCAAGGAGGTGCTGTTTCGCACAAGTGGCAATCAGCTCCGGGCTGCCGCGATGCTGGGAATCAACCGCAACACGCTGCGAAAGAAGCTGCGAGAACGCGGAATTGACTGTGGCGAGTCGGACGCAGCGTCTTTGCCAACCAGATCGTCAACTTAGCAACGGACGTGTTGCCACTGACCCTGCTGTCGATGAGGATATGCGGTCATGGTGAACCTACGTACCTATGTTCTTTTGTGCGTGGCGATCTGCGTCGGATGTAGCAGCACGCTGCTCGACCAAGACTCGTCGGATCCCACTGACCTGTCGCAGCTTAGCGCGATTCGCATCGATCCGCCGAGCGCGACCCTGGAAGCGACAGAGCAGCTGGCGGCGAAGCAGACCTATCGGGTCTACGGTCAGTTCCCAAGCGGTGAGCGTGAGATCACCGACCAGACCAACTTCGGGCTGGAAAACGCGGGGGTCGGATCGTTTGCTGGGTCGGTCTTTACCTCATCGACGACCCAAGGCGGGGTGACGAAGGTCCAAGCATTTGCGGGCACGATGTCCGGTTCAGCGCAGCTGACGGTTCACTTTACGGCATCGGTGGTTGTGCCGCCGGTCAGTGGCACGCCGATCCCGACCGATCCCGGACAGAAGTTCCAGGGCACCCCGCAGGCGAGCCGCGCGCCGCAGATCGTCTATCCAAACGGCGGTGTGATGCTTCCGCCGAACATCCAGCGGCTAGAGGTTCACTTCAAGCCGGGCGCAGCGCAAAACACGCTGTTTCAGCTGAGCTTTGTCAGCAAGACCACGGCGGTGACGACGTACACGCGCTGCGGGGCCATGGTGGGCGGTGGCTGCATCTTCCCGCTCGACCCGGCGACGTATGCGTTTGTGGCCAACTCGAATGCAGGCAGTGAGCCGGTGTCGATTGTCGTGCGCGGCGGCGATGACAATGGATCGGGCTTTGGCGAGTCGGCAGGGATTCCAGTTCAGTTTTCCCAAGAGCCAGTGAGCGGCGGTCTGTACTACTGGACCACGTCGAACAACACCGGGATCATGCGCGTCGACTTCGGCAGCAGCACGCTCACGCCGTCTCTGTTTCTGTCGCCTGCGCAAAATGGCTTTCCGACCTGCGTGGGCTGCCATGCGATCTCGCGAGATGGCACCAAGATGGTGTCTTCGCTGGGCGGACAGAACGATGGTCGCTTGGTGTTCATCGCGGACATGCGCGCCCCGGCGGCGAGCCTTTTGACGCTCAATGGCTCGGTTCCCGCATCGACGGCGAACCAGATTCAGTTTGCGTCGTTCAGTCCGGCGGGTGATCGCTTCGTTGCGGTCTACGGAGACACGGCCACGCTCGCGGATCGCAACAAGCTGTGGATGCACAGCGGCACCACTGGACTGCGTCTCCCGAGTGAGTCGATCCAGCTGACCTACGAGCCAGACCATCCCGACTGGTCGCCGAGCGGTGACACCATCGCCTATAGCAAGGTTGGCATTCACCAGACCTCGCAGCGACCGTTTAACTGCGGCATCGACATCGTCAAAAAGAGCGGCTCGGCCTGGGGACAGCCGACCTCGGTTGTGCCGATTGTGGCCAGCAAGAACCGCTATAACCCCAACTTTGCGCCGGACAGCTCGTTTTTCATCTACAGCGAGTCCACCTGCAACGCGGGCAGCACGGGCGACGAGTGCGATGGCGACGCGGACCCGAGCGCGAAGACGTTCGCTGCCCAGCCGACGGCAGGCGCCAAGCTGGTGGCACTTGGCAAGGCCTCTGCGCAAGGCGTGATGGATACCCAAGCGAGCCTGTCAGACACCTATCCGCGCTTTTCGCCGTTTCAGCAGAAGCAGGGAAACGGTCGGCTGTTCTGGGTGACGATCTCGTCGCGACGTAAGGCGGGCCTGCGTGATCCGGGCAGCTACTCCGGCGGGCTGCAGTGGCTGTGGATGTTCGCGGTCGATCCCGACAAGATCGCCGCTGGGGAAGACGGCAGCTATCCGGGCTTCTTTCTCCCGTTCCAAGACCTATCGACCTCGAATCACATCGGTCAGTGGACGCAGAAGGTCGTCGTCGGTCCGGGCTAAGTGGTCGATTCCTGCCGCGCACAAGCTTGGGTCGGGCTGCTAATGGTTGACGAAGCGTGCGCTCAAGTGGAATCTCACTGCCCACGGAGAACTAGATATGGCGCTTTCTTCTGAGACTCGCTCGCAAATCGAGACGCTGCTTCGGCAGCACACCGTCGTGCTGTTCATGAAAGGCAACAAGCAGCAGCCGCGCTGCGGATTTTCGGCCAAGGTGGTCGAGATCCTGGATGGGCACGGCGTGGACTTCCGCGATGTGGACGTGCTGTCCGATCCGGCGCTGCGTGAAGGAATCAAAGAGTTTTCGAACTGGCCGACGATTCCGCAGCTCTTTTACCAAGGCAGCCTGATTGGCGGCAGCGACATCGTGCGTCAGCTGGAAGAGAGCGGAGAGCTGCTTCCCTCGCTGGGCATCGATCCGAGCAAGGTTGTTCATACGCCGCCGAGCATCTCGATTTCGCCCGAAGCGGCAGCCGCGATCAAAGACGCTGCGAAGGAAGCCGAGCCGGGTCAGCAGCTGCGCATGGTGCTCCAGCGCGGTGGCCAGTCGATCGATCTGTACTTTGACTCGCCGCGTGCAAACGATCTGACCGTCGAGCAGCATGGCATCACGGTGCTGTTTGATCGGGCATCGGCCAAGCTGGCCAGTGGCATTGCGATTGGCTTTGTCGATGGTCCTGGGGGCGGCTTCCGCATCGACAACCCGAACCTGCCCGCGCGGGTGGGGACGCTGACGCCCGCCGAGCTTCAGAAGATGCTGACGGCCAAGGTGCCGCTGCGACTGCTGGATGTGCGGACGGAGCGCGAGCGCACGGTGGCTCGCATCGCCGGGGACGAGTGGATTGAGGAGCTGGCGCGCACGGAGCTTAACAGCCTGTCCAAGGACACGATGCTGGTGGTGTACTGCCACCACGGTACGCGCAGCCACGCCGCCGCCGAGCAGCTGGTGGCAAGCGGCTTCCGCAACGTCTGGAACCTGAGCGGTGGCATCGACGCTTGGTCGCGTCAGGTCGATCCGAGCGTCGCTCGCTACTAACGTCTGCTGCGCCCGGCCAGTCCTGTCTGGGCCAAGTCGTGTAAAGCCAGCTCAACCAGCGTGGTTCCATCCAGTGGGCGCGCGTCGTATAGTCCCGCCCATGACGACCGTTCCCGGGTCTTCGCCGCGTCCACAGGCGCCGCCGCCACTGCCGCAACAACTCAAGCCCCGTCGCGAGCTTCGCTTGGCGAGCGCGCAGGCTCACGAGCTTGGGCCCGTGTGGACCCAGCCCTTTGGCCGGCTGCTGCTTGGTCAGGTCGCTCCGGTGGTGGGCAAGACGACGCTGCTCGATGTGATGTGCCACAGCGGCTATCCGGGTCTAGAGCTGCTGCGACGCTTTCCCGAGGCGCGGCTGTTTGCGGTCGATCCGTCTGCGGCCCTGATTGAGCAGGCGCGACGCAACGCCGGAGATCTGCTCGGGCGACGGGTGTTTCTGCGCACCGAGCCGGGCGAGCCGAACCTGCCGTTTGACGAAGCGGTCTATGACTTGGTGGTGTCAAACCTCGGACTCTACGACGCTGCGCAGCCGCAGCTGCTGCTCAAAGAGCTGGCGCGCGTGGCCAAGCCGGGGGCACAGGTTGTCGCGACGCTGCCGCTGCGGGGAACCTTCGCGGAGTTTTATGCGCTGCTCGAAGCGGAGCTGACCGGGCGCGAGGTCGAGCGCAAGCGGCTGCTTGGACATCTCCAGAGCTGGCCGGATGTGGAGACGGTGCGCGGCTGGGCCAAGCTGGCCGGACTGGATGAAATTGAGCTGGTGGTGTCGCCGTTTTCGCTGCTGTTTGCGGGGGCGGCAGAGCTGTTCTACTCACCGCTTATCGAGCACGGTCCCATGCCAGCGCTGCGGGCGCTGTGTGGCGATTCTCGCGGCGAGCAGCAGGCGGTGTTTGCGGCGCTGCGTGAGCGCATTGAGCAGATCTGCGGGGGAGAAGGCAAAGATCGCGTGGGACTGCGATCGACGCTGCGAAAGCCGCTGGTTTTGACGGTGCGTGCCGCCTGTCTGCGGGCTCGACGACCGCTGTAGCTGCGTGCGTTGGGGGGGCTGACTGGACGAAGCGTCGGCGGAAGGACAAGGCGCGCGTGGGAAGTGTCCCCGAATCGCTCGCGTGAAGGGCTACGAGTTGTTCGGCAGGAGCGGATCTTGGCGGTCGAGCAGCTTGCGCAGGTCGCCGCGAAACTCCCAGTGCCAGCTTTCGCTCGGGACGGTGCGCTGAAAGCCGTAGCGATAAGCGTGGCGCGACAGCCACGAGCGTACGCGCGGCAGCTTGGTATCAATGTCGAGCGCATAGCCGCTCTGGTGATTGGAAAAGCCCGGTCGCGCGGCAAGCGGTCCTTTGCCCCGACGATAGAGGCCGAACACTTCCTGCTGCTGTTCGTTGGTGCGAAAGCCGCTGTTGAGCTGAAGCGTCAGCCCAAAGCGGGTGGCGGCTTGCTGCATCCGTAGATAGGCGAGCGCGGTGTGAACCTCGGCGCGAACCTTGGTCGGCTGCTGCGTGGGCATTTCCACAACCAAGAGCGGCATGGGCTGACCGTTTTGATAGCCGAGCACGGGCTCGCTTTGGACGCCACGCTTGTGTTCCATCACAGACCCGACCACTGCGGAGGACAGCCAGGAACGATCTTCGACCGTGTGCCCAGCCACCTTGAGCGGACAGTTCACCAGCGCCACTGCGATTAGCAAAGGAAACCCAGACATTACACTCATCATAGAAACACTTACGGAAGTGCGGAAGCTACAAATTCTCGAAATTCGCCAGAAATTCGGGGGTCGTTCGCCAAATTTCGCAGTTCTCGGCTAAGCTCGCCGCCGCATGTGGGCAAACGTCGCCACAGCTTCTCGTCAGTTGCTTGGGATCGTGCGCGCTTGTGCGGGCGTGGGGTCTGCTGTGGCGGTGGCGCTGCTTGTGCCGGGGTTGCCCGCGTGTGGGGATCCATCGCCGATTCGCTTGCAGCCCACGCAGCGCGCGATGTCTTGGCAGCCGCCGGTCGAAGCGATGGTTCCGGGTCACGTCCTGGTGGAGCTGCGACGCGGGGTGCGACTGACTGCGGAGCCATCCGCTGGGATGCCGCTTGCCGTGGTGGATGCAGACGTGGTGCTGGGTGGTGTTCGCTTGCGGCTGCTGCGGGAGCTTGCGCCCGAGCCGGTGATCGAGTCTGCGCTGTGGCAGGTGAGTCCGCAGGCGGGCGCGATTGTGCTGCTGGAACGACCGGACGCAGATGAAGCGATGACGCGGCAGCTGGTTACTCAGGTGGCGACCGATGCCAAGGTCCGGCGAGCGGAGCCGGATCGGATCCGTCATGCAACGGCGATTCCCAATGACGCGCAGTGGCTCAAGCAGTGGTCGCTGCCGCTCATTCACATGCCGCGTGCGTGGGATGTGACCAAAGGCTCCGAAGAGGTCACGGTCGCGGTGCTGGACACCGGCATCGTGCATGGTCATCCCGACCTGGAGCCACGGATCGTTGCTGGCTATGACTTCATCTCACGTCCCGAGAGCGCGGATGACGGAGACCGTGTGCGTGATCCCGATCCGACCGACACTGGATCGATCGACAGCAATCGTCTTCATGGCACCCACGTCGCGGGAATCATCGGGGCGGTGACGGGCAATGCGATGGGCATCGCGGGCGTCGATCAAAAGTGCCGGGTGATGCCGGTGCGGGTGCTCGGCGTGCGCAGCGGAGACGGCATCGACAGCGACATCTCGGACGCACTGCGCTGGACGGGCGGGGCCAAGCTGGGAACGATTCCCGTCGTCAGCCGCCGGATCGATGTCGTCAACCTGAGCTTTGGCGGACCAGGCATTTCCTTTACGCTTCAGCGCGCAATCGACGAGATCATCGCGCAGGGCGTGCTGGTGGTGGCTGCGGCGGGCAACGGCGGAACGGACGCGACATCGTATTCTCCCGGCGGTCTGGACAGCGTGATCACGGTCGGTGCAGCCGATGAGATGGGCCGACGCGCGGTCTATTCGAACTACGGTCCGCGTGTGGATCTGCTGGCTCCCGGTGGCGGTCTGTCCGAGCTGGACTATGAGCCGGACATGACGAGCCTGGCTCCT
>WBZP01000290.1_pt1 | contig 69274 bp, 54 predicted proteins | sample 5204301 | NCBI WGS metagenome assembly WBZP01 (sample SAMN12412401, study PRJNA552823) | activated sludge metagenome | isolation source: activated sludge from nitrification reactor of wastewater treatment plant... | place: USA: Pennsylvania | collected 2017 | reverse complement strand
GAAGTACACGTCCAGGCCGGTGACCTTGCTCAGGTGGGCGTGGCGGGCCATCTCGCTGCCCTTGGTCCCAGGTCAGGGACTTACGAAAAAGCGCTGGAAGGACGGTGGTGTGCTCGATCAGCGCGTCAGCTAGTGCGGTGCTGTCCTTGCCCAAGGGCAGCCCAAGGATCGTCGTGAACCGGGTGGCCCGCTCCACCAGGGTGGCGGCGGCGGTCTTGCCGGCGCGGCCGATGATGAGGTCGCCTTCCCAATGCCCAGGCACCTTGCGGTCGGCGACGTCGGCGGGTCGGTCGTGGATCGAGCGCATCCCGATGATCGGTCCAGTCTTGCGCTCGCCCAACGGTTTACGTGGTTTGCGGCGGGTGCGTTTGGACTCCAACATGATCCCGTGTCGGGCCAGCTCACCCTTGGGCAGGGCATAGACGTAGGCGTACACCGCTTCATGGCTCACCCGCTCACCATGCGCGCTCGGCGCCCCGCACGCCACCGGCAGACTCGGATCAGCGGCCTCCGCCGCCAACCGGCCCGCGATCGCCTTCGGGGACCGGCCCTGCCTCAGGTCGGCGACCACCCGCGCCGTCAACACGCTGCTGGCCGCGACCTTCCCCGGCTGCGGTCGTGCTCGACGCCGCGCCGCCTGGCAATCGGCATGCACCATCCGATACCCACGGGTCCGAGTCGCGTTGCGTCGGACCTCCCGCGACACCACCGACTTGTCCCGATCGATGTGCCCGGCGATCTGAGTGATCGTCCAACCTGCCTTCAACCCCGTCGAGATCCCCACCCGATCCGATGCCGTCAACATCCTGCGCGTCCCAGCCATGGCCCGACCCTCCCAGCCGCCACCGACAGGACCCATCAGACCCGCCGTTGCTTCGACGCTATGACCTCACCGACACTGCACGGCGGTATCTGAGGGTAGCCGGGTATCGGCGAGATTGCGACGGAAGGTCCCGCTCCAGGCCCTTCATGTTCAACCGAGTCGGGCACCTTCATGGATCGCCAGGGCGTCCTGACCACCCACATCAGCGGTGAACCAACCGTCCGCGTTCACGGACACCGTCGGCCCAGCGCAACGACCATTGTCGAGCGCGCCGTGCACGACATCGCAGTAGGTGCCGGGCGGCATACCGGTCTGGAAGGACCGCCCGGTGAGGGCGCCGGTGCCGTTGTTGACCACGACGTAGCCGCGGTCTCCCCGGGCGAAGGCGACCGCATTCGCCCCGTCGTCCCACCAGCGCTGCACGTCGGTGCCCTTGACGACGTTGTGGAAGCCGACCATGCCCTCGGTGGACTGCCAGCGGTGCTCGCACTGCCAACCGTCCTGGCCGCACGTGGTGTCTTTCGTCGTGCCGCGATCGTCGGTCGCCGGGGGGCCCGCGTCCGGATTGGTGAAGTCGTAGGAGGACATCACGATCGGTTCGCCGTAGGGCCAGGCGAGCATGAAAACCGTTGCCAGAGCGTAGCGTCGGGGTTGTTTGAAGGTGAGCACCTGGGAGCCGCCGTGCCGTTGGGTGTCGTGGTTGTCCAGGAAGACCCGCGCGAGGGTGCCGTCGACGCCGCCGCCCAGGCTGCGCAGCCCGGCGATCTGACCCACTGGAAGGCCGACCCCACCTGATCGCCGTAGCTGAAGACGAGCACCCTGCCCGAGCCGGTGTACTCCCCCATGCCGATCGGCTCGCCGCCCTTGTCGATGACCTCGTGGTAGATGTCCACCTTGCGAGACAGTCGTCCCAGGATCGCCGCCAGGTCGGCCGCCGGGATGTGCTTCACCGCGTCGACCCGCAGCCCGTCGACCCCGAGCGACACCAGATCCTCCAGGTATGCCGCGATCCGCCCCTGCACGTACTCGGTGTCGGTGGCGAGGTCGGCCAGGTTCGACAACTCGCACCGCTGCACCTGCTCGCGGCTCTGGTAGTCGCGGATGTCGTCGTCGCCGGTCAGGCCGCAATGGTGGAAGTCGTGGCTCTGGTAGAGGCCCGGATAGTCGTAGTGCGTCCAGTTCGTGCCGGCCCAGCCGCGGCCTCCGTCGCTGCCGGCCATGTGGTTGATCACCGCGTCGGCGTAGATCCGCACCCCCACGGCGTGGCACGCCTGGATCATCGCCGCGTATGCCGCGCGGTCCCCCCGGCGGGACTGCAGTTGGTAGGACACCGGCTGGTAGTCGACCCACCACGGGTTGCCGAAGACCTGGACGTGTTCGGTCGCCGGCGAGACCTGCACGCCGGCATAGCCTTTCGCGGCCAACCGCGGGCATTCAGCCGCCACGGAGCGCCAGTTCCACTGGAAGAGGTTGACGACGACGTCGTGCGGCAACTCGGCCCGGGTGGTCGGCCCACCACCGCCGGCTCCGACCGCCGGGCACCCCGTGAGGGCGACCACGGCGCTCAGCATGAGCCAGCGGAACCGGTGCAGGCGCATGCCCGAAGGCTACCGTTGGCGGATGCCCGACGCCTGGCGCCCGTTCGACCGGAACCCACACACCGTGGTCGGCGACCTGCGGGTGCACGACCCGATCCCCGGCCCCAACGGCCTGCGGCCCCGACCGATCTACGTGTGGTTACCCCCCTGCCACGACGCCAGCTCAGACCAAGGCACCGACGCCGACACCCACGACAGCTCAGAAGCCAACACCGACCCAGCCACGGGCGATGACCCCAGCGCCTCGGGATACCCGGTGGTCTATCTGCACGACGGCGCCGCGCTCTTCGACATCCACCTCAAGGCCGAGGCGGACGACCCGAGCATGGGGATCACCCCGGGCGAGTGGCAGGTCGACGAGACGATGACCGCCCTACACGAGGAGGGTCTCGACGCCATCGTCGTCGGCATCCCGCACGCCGGCGAGCACCGCAGCACCGAGTACACCCCCTACTGTGAGCCGCATCCGGCGATCAGTGCGGTCCTGCCGGAACTGCCGTGGCCGTCGGGCGAGGCTGCGGCATACGTGGATTGGGTCTGTGATGTGGTCCGGCCGCTGGTCGAGGCGAGCTTCCGGGTGCGGCGCGGCCCGCGGCATACCACCGTCGGCGGGTCGTCACTCGGTGGGCTGGTCAGCCTCATCGCGTTGCGGCAGCGCCCCGACGTCTTCGGATCGGCCGCGGTCTTCAGCCCGGCCTTCTGGTTCACCGGTGAACGCCTGCTGGCCGAGCTGGAGCGCGAGCCGCTGCCCCCGGCCCGGGTCTACCTCGACGTCGGGGGTCAGGAGTCCACCGACGTCCCTGGCCTCACCCAGGCCTACCTGCGCGACGCCGAGCGGGCCGCCGCGGCGTTGGCTGCCCAACCGCAGCTCGACGTCCGTTTCGTCGTCGACCCGGCCGCCCGACACCACGAAACTGCTTGGGCGGCAAGGTTTCCGGACGCGATGCGGTTCCTGCTCAAACCCTGACCCGCGGCGGCCAGCCACCCGAAGGCGCCGCCGGATACAGCACTCGACGGATCACAGCAACACGGTCGTGAAGGTGCCGACCCGCCGGTAGCCCAAGGCCTCGTAGGTGGCCCGGGCCGGCAGGTTGAAGTCGTTGACGTAGAGCGTCGCCTCCGGGGCGACATCGCGCAGGATGGCTGCGGTGACGGCCGCCATGAGCGGCTTGGCCTGGCCCTGCCCCCGCAACGCGGGCGCCAGCCACACCCCCTGCACCTGGGCCGCCCCGACACCGATCGAGCCGATGTCGGCCTTGAAGAGGCAGCGGTTGCCTTCGACCCACACGTAGGTGCGCTGGTTGCGCACCAGCCCCGAGATGACCGCACGGTATGCCGCGGACGACCCGACGAAGGGCGGGTAGCCGATCTCGTCGGTGAACATCGCGGCGGCCGCCGGCAGCACGAGGTCGATCTCGTCGGGGCGGGCCAGGCGCACTCTCGGGTCGACGTGCTCGTCCCAGGGCGGGGCCAGGGACGTCGTGGCGAGCAGGGGCTGCTCGGCGCGCACCGCACGGGCCGGCCCCCAGGCCGGACCCAGCAGCGACCACATCGGAGCCACCTGCTCGCGAGGGCCGAAGACCGACGCGCAGTTGCGCCGCCACCGCCGCACCTTCACCGCGAACGCCTCGACGGCCTCGTCATGGCATTCCACCGGCACGAGATTGGCGGCCGCCCAGAGGATCGAGCGCAACTCCGAGGCCACGTGGTAGCCCAACAAGGTGCCGGGCATCGCATAGAGAGCCCCCTCCTCGATGCGCCCGGCAACGAAGGCATTTGCCGCCGGGTTGCGGGCACAGACGGCGAGCGCCTCCTGGTGGTCGGCGGGCGTCAAGGCACGCACAGGGGCGTGGGTGCGCAGCACGGCATACAGCGTGCCATGCCGGCTGGGGCTCACGCCTGCTCGGGTCAGTCGCGTCGTGCCGAGTCGGTCTCCGGCGACGGGCGCACGGCGTCGGGGTCCGCCGCCGAGTCCGACTCCGCCGCGGTCGCGTCGGCGCCGCGGACGGTGAGGCTGGCCCAGCTGAAGGGCCGCCACCCATCGACGGGTTGGGCCAGACGCTCGGCGATGATGTAGACGGCCATCGGGTGGTTGCCCATCCCGAAGTGGCTCGAGGGGATCTCGATGTTCTCGGTGCGGGGGCGGCCGACCGGTTCGCGCACCTCGTGGTGGTCGAAGAGGCCGTCACTGCGCGAGTAGATGACCGTCGAGGGCACCGGCAGGGCGTCGCGGCCGACGGAGGCGAACTCCCGGGGGTAGTTGCGCCCCTCCAGGGCCGCCCCGAGGTTGATGACCTGGCGCACCTTCTGGGGCGCCGCGGCGGCGGCCATCCGGGTGAACGCGCCTCCGTAGCACCAGCCGACGAGCGTGATCGGCTCCCCGTAGCGCTCCGCCAGCCGGCCGGCCTCGGCGATGACGAGTTGACGGATCGCCCGCGGAGACCGGGTGAAGGCCATGAACTGCGGCATACCGTGCACCCGGTGGCCCAGGAATCGCAACGCCAGACTCAGCTCCAGGGTCGAGACCCCGGGCGCGAAGGGCGGCACGATGAGCACCGGGCGCCCTTGGCTGGTGCGGTAGTTCGCCAACCAGGCCAGGCTCAACGGGGTCGCTATCGACTCGAGCACGACCCGTGGGCCTTCCAGACCCACGAAGTAGAGCGGCTTGGTCATCGAGTCCGACACGAAGTGCGGGGTGATGCGAGACATCGGCGCCTCCTGATGGTCCGATATCGATGCTAGACGCGACCCTCGTGCGCTTGTGCACCGGGATCGACTTGCTCGTCGGCCAGCCGCAGCGCCTGCTCGATGAGGGTCTCGACGATCTTGCTCTCCGGCACGGTGGCGATGACCTCGCCCTTGACGAAGATCTGCCCCTTGCCGTTGCCGGAGGCGACCCCGAGGTCGGCCTCTCGGGCCTCACCGGGCCCGTTGACGACACAGCCCATGACGGCCACCCGTAGCGGCACGGTCAGCCCGTCGAGCCCGGCGGTGACCTCTTCGGCGAGCTTGTAGACGTCGACTTGGGCGCGACCGCAGGAGGGGCAGGAGACAATCTCCAGTTTGCGCGGGCGCAGGCCGAGCGACTGCAGGATCTGGGTGCCGACCTTGACCTCCTCGACCGGCGGGGCCGACAGCGAGACCCGGATCGTGTCGCCGATGCCGCGCGACAGCAACGCACCGAAGGCCACGGCCGACTTGATGGTGCCCTGGAAGGCCGGGCCGGCCTCGGTGACCCCGAGGTGCAGGGGCCAGTCACCGCGCTGCGCCAACTGCTCGTAGGCCTTGACCATGACGACCGGGTCGTGGTGCTTGACAGAGATCTTGAAGTCGTGGAAGTCGTGCTCCTCGAAGAGGCCGGCCTCCCAGACGGCCGATTCGACGAGCGCCTCCGGGGTGGCCTTGCCGTACTTCTGCAGCAGCCGCTTGTCGAGGCTGCCGGCGTTCACCCCGATCCGGATGGACACCCCGGCCGCCTTGGCCCGCCGGGCGATCTCGGCGACCTGGTCGTCGAACTGGCGGATGTTGCCGGGGTTGACCCGGACAGCGGCGCAGCCGGCGTCGATCGCGGCATACACGTATTTGGGTTGGAAATGGATGTCGGCGATGACCGGGATCTGGCTCTTGCGGGCGATCTCGGGCAAGGCGTCGGCGTCGTCCTGGCTGGGGCAGGCCACCCGCACGATGTCGCAGCCGGCGGCGGTCAGCTCGGCGATCTGCTGCAGCGTCGCGTTGACATCGGAGGTGAGGGTGGTCGTCATCGACTGCACGGTGACCGGCGCGTCGCCACCGACCCGCACCCTGCCGACCCGGATCGGGCGGCTGGCCCGCCGTGGAGCGATCAGCGCCGGGCCCTGCGCGGGGTCGGTGGGCAGCGACGGCATACCGAGGGAGACGGGCATGCCGGCCATTGTCCCTCAGCTGGGCCGGTCGGTCTTACGCCCCGCGCAGGATCGCCACGAGGAAGTCGGCGTCGTCGTCGAAGGGGCGCAGGTCCCAGGTGGCCAGCAGCAGGTCCTCCCGGAAGCCGACGGCTGCGGCGTCGGCCCGGAACTGCGCCACCGGATAGTCGCGGTCCACCCCGAAGCCGAAGACCGCCCGGCCCGTGGGGGCCAGGTGCCGGCGGATCCGCTCCAGCACGTCGCGGCGGGTCGAGGGCGCCACGAAGGCCATGACGTTCCCGGCGCACACGACGGCGTTGAACGGCTCCGGTATGCCGCGCGCCGGCAGATCGAGCGTCGCCAGGTCGTCGACGAGCCAGGTGGGGCCGGGGTGGTCGGCCTCGGCTGCCGCGATGAGCACCGGGTCGAGGTCGACGCCGACGACTGTGTGCCCATGGGCGTGCAGGTGGGCGCCGACCCGGCCCGGTCCGCACCCGGCGTCCAGCACTCGGGAGCCGCGCTCGAGCATGGCGTCGAGGGTGCGCGCCTCACCGACGATATCGACGCCGTCCCGGGCCAGCGCGCGGAAGCGTTCGACGTACCACTCGGAGTGCCCTGGGCTCTCGGCCAGTCGGCGCTCCCACAGACTCGGCTCCCGCCCGTCGCCGGAGAGCGTGGTCACCGGACCTCGATCCCGTCGTCGCGCAGCGCCTGTTTGACCTGCCCGACGGTCAGCTCGCCGAAGTGGAAGACGCTGGCCGCGAGCACCGCGTCGGCGCCGGCCCGAACGGCCGGGGCGAAGTGCTCCAGGCGCCCGGCCCCACCGCTCGCGATGACCGGGATGCTGACCACCTCCCGGACCGCACGGATCAGGTCCAGGTCGAAACCGTCCTTGGTGCCGTCGGCGTCCATCGAGTTGAGCAGGATCTCACCGGCACCCAGGCGCTGGGCGCGAGCACACCACTCGACGGCATCGAGGTCGACAGGGGTGCGCCCGCCGTGGGTCGTCATGACGAAACCCCCGGCCAGGGTGCCGTCGGCGTGGCGCCGGCGGCGCACATCGGCGGACAGCACGAGCACCTGGGCGCCGAACCGGTCGGCGATCTCGCTGATCAGCTCCGGCCGGGCGATAGCGGCGGTGTTCACCCCCACCTTGTCGGCCCCGGCCCGTAGCAGGGTGTCGACGTCATGCACGGTGCGGACCCCGCCGCCGACGGTCAGCGGGATGAAGACCTGCTCGGCGGTGCGGCGTACGACGTCGTAGGTGGTCTCGCGGTTGCCCGAGCTTGCCGTCACGTCGAGAAAGGTCAGCTCGTCGACCCCCTGGTTGTCGTAGAGCTCGGCGAGGGCGACCGGGTCGCCGGCGTCGCGGAGGTTCTCGAAATTGACCCCTTTGACGACGCGCCCGGCGTCGACATCGAGGCAGGCGATGACTCTGGTTGCGACGCTCACGTCGCCAATCTAGGCGGTGTCCGTCACGACCGGCGATCGGATTCGTCGGCGCGCGTTGTCCACAACCCCCTCGCCCTCGCGCGCTCCCTCCACAGGCCCAGCGATCATCCTTCCGGCCGGTCACAGGCGCCAGCAGATTGTCCCCGTGACCTTCTTGCGCACCGTTCCGACCGTCGCCCACGAGCCTCTCGAGGGTCGCCGCACGCTCCGCCTCGCCGACGAGATCGGCCTTGCGCTTCGCGCTCATCGCCGCACGCTCGGCCTCAGTCAGCGGCGGTACGCCGAGCGCCGTGGTTGGGGTCGTGGTCGGGTGGGTCGACTCGAGACGCAGGCCGGGCGAGTCACGCTCGACGATGTCCTCGACGCCCTCGAGGGCACTCCGTTCCGGCTTTACCTCGGGCCCGCACCAAGCCATCCGGCGGCCGCCGAGGTGCTCGCCCGGGATCGCGGCGTGCGCCGCATCCCACGCCACCGGGCTACGCACTGGTCCGATATGGTCACTCCGCTGCGCCGAGCCAACTGAGCGACACGCGGCCCTGCCACGGCCCGGTGGAGGGTGCGAAGCGCCCTCCTGGGTCGTACACTTGTTCGCATGAGTCTTCCCGTCCAGGGATCCCTACTCGACCTCGACCTGCCCCCCGGCTTCGGTGAGCTGGGCGACACGGTCCGGCGGGTCCAGCTGTCCTTCGGCGCCTGGGTCGATGTGCGTCCGGGGTGGCTGCAGGGCGCCGATGCCCGCTTCGACGAGGTCCGGGCGGCGATCCCGTGGCACGCCGAGCGCCGCCAGATGTACGACACCGTCGTCGACGTGCCCCGCCTGACGAAGTTCTACGGCACCGACGAGCCGCTGCCGCTGCCCCTGCTCGACCGAGCTCGCGACCTGCTCACCCGCCACTATGGCAACGAACTCGGTGAACCCTTCACCAGCGCCGGCTGCTGTCTCTACCGCGATGGCCGCGACAGTGTCGCCTGGCACGGCGACCGGGTGGGCCGCGGCGCCACGCACGACACGATGGTGGCGATCCTGTCGTTCGGCTCGGCCCGGGTGCTCGCCCTGCGCCCTCTCGGCGGCGGTCGCTCCGCCCTGCGGATCCCTTTGGGCCACGGCGATCTTGCCGTCATGGGTGGCTCATGTCAGCGCACCTGGGAGCATGCCGTGCCCAAGACCGCCAAGCCGGTCGGGCCGCGGATCTCCATCCAGTTCCGGCCCCGCGGGGTGCGCTGACAGACGCCGAGGGGGTGCGCGGTCCAGCGCAACGACCGGGCGGTATGCCGCCCCCCCTGAGCGGGCGGCATACCGCGAACGGCCGTCAGTCGACGACGGCGGTGACCGACCCGGCCGCCACCGTGCGGCCCCCTTCGCGGACCGCGAAGCCCAGGCCCGGCTCCAGGGCGATGGCTTTGCCGAGTTCGACGACGACCTCGGCCGTCTCGCCGGGCTCGATCCGCTCGCGGCCGAGCAGGTCGAGCCCACCGGACACGTCGGTGGTGCGCACGAAGAACTGCGGTCGATAGTCGGCGGCGAACCCGGTATGCCGCCCTCCCTCGGCGGCGCTGAGGGCATGCAGGGTCGCCGTGAAGCGCGCGGACGCTTGCACCGATCCGGGTGCGACGAGCACCTGACCGCGGCGCACCTGTTCACGGCGCACCCCGCGCAGCAACACCGCGGCGTTGTCGCCGGCCTGCACCTGCGGCAGCGTCTTGCCGAAGGTCTCCAGTCCGGTGGCGACCGACCCGACGGTGGGGCCCAGGCCCACGAGCTCGACGGCGCTGCCGAGCGGCAGCACGCCACGTTCGACAGCTCCGGTGACGACCGTGCCTCGTCCGCTGATGGTCAACGCGCTCTCCACCGGCATGAGGAACGGCCGGTCGAGCACGCGTTGGGGCATCGGCACCGCTTCGTCGACGGCCCGCAGCAGCGTGTGGATGGACTCGACCCACCGCGGTTCTCCGGCGAGCGCTCCGGTGGCCGACACCGGCACGACGGGCAGCGTGTCGCCCGCGAACCCGTGCCGGGACACCAGCTCCCGAAGCTCCAGCTCGACGAGCTCGAGCAACTCGGGGTCGCTCACGAGGTCGGCCTTGTTGAGCGCGACGACGAGGTGCGGCACGCCCACCCGGCGCGCGAGCAGCACGTGCTCACGGGTCTGTGGCATCGCCCCGTCCTGCGCCGATACGACGAGGATGGCACCGTCGACCTGGGCCGCGCCGGTGATCATGTTCTTGACGTAGTCGGCGTGACCAGGCATGTCGACATGGGCGTAATGCCTTGTCGCCGTTTCGTATTCGACGTGCGCGATGCTGATGGTGATGCCCCGCTGCAGTTCCTCGGGTGCCTTGTCGATCCGGTCGAAGGCCACGAACCGGTTGTGCGTGGGGTCGGCGTCGGCGAGCACTTTGGTGATCGCGGCGGTGAGCGTGGTCTTGCCGTGGTCGACATGGCCCATCGTGCCGATGTTGAGGTGCGGCATGGTGCGGGTGAAGGCGGTCTTGCTCATGATGGATCTCGTCTCTCGGGCGTAGGGGTCGCGCGACGGCGGTCGGCGACGGGACGACGCAGGACCGGCAGCGGCCGCCCGAATGGTGTTGCGGCAGCGAAACGCCGCTGACACCACGAGGGGCCGGCTCAGCACCCTCCCCCGTGGGTCCTGCCGCGCGCCTCCGGCCACCTCGCAGGCAGCCCGGGCACCCAGGCACGGAGAAGGGTCAGCGTCGCGCGCCGACCAGCCGATCACCGAACGGCCGATCATCGGGCCGGCCCGGCACCCACCCGCTCGCACCGTCGCACGCCGCGACCACGGCCGGACCGAGAGCGGTCCGCCGGGCAGCGCGCGAAGGCCAGGACATGGTCATCGACGGTAGGTCCGAAGACCGTCGCACGGCAACGGGATTACGGCCCGACCGAGGCACCGGCAGCGGACCCGGCATACGGTGCAGTCATGCAGTCTGGACAGCTCACGGTCGACCCGCATCGATCGCCGGACCCTCGGCGGCGATCGATCCTGCGACGCCGGCTCAGCGCCGTGGTCACCGCGATCGTGCTCTCCGTCGGATCGGGGAGCACCGCGGCACCGGCCGCGGTGGTCGGCCCGCCCGTCGGCACGCCGGTGGGCGCCGCGCGAAACGGCGGTGCCGTCGCCGGCAACGAGCCGGGCCGGCTGCCGGACGTGATGGTGCCGGGGTCCTCGGTCACCTCTCCGGGAGGCCGGTACCGGTGCGTGCTGCAGACCGACGGCAACCTCGTCGTGTATGCCGGGGACACCCCCGTCTGGCACCTGGGCACCTGGGACCGGCCCGGCTCGCGCCTGGTCGTCCAGGGTGACGGCAACGTCGTACTCTACGGCGCAGATGGCACCCTGTGGTGGTTCACCGGCACGTGGGGGCACACCGGCACGAGGCTCATGCTGCAGGAGGACGGCAATCTCGTGCTCTACGACGACACGGCGGCCCTCTGGGACAGCCAGGGCTGGACGACGCGTCGATCCGCCTATGTCGGCTGGGTCCGCACCGAGTTGCGGGCCGGCGAGACCCTCTATGCCCCCGGCTTCGCCCCGTCGATCACCCTTGACGCGACCGGTGATCTCGTCCTGCACTCGGCTGGCGCCACCGTGTGGTCGAGCCGCACCCGCGGCGGATCCCGCTCGCGCCTGGCCTTCGAAGGCGGCAACCTCGTGCTGCGCGGCGGCGACGGAACGTGGCTCTGGGCCAGCGGCAGCGCCGACGGCGCGGCCCTGGCCATGCAGGCCGACGGCAATCTCGTCGTCTATGCGCTGGGCTGGGCCCCGCGGTGGGACCGCGCCGCCCATCTGCGCCGGTGGCCGATCGCCCGCCCACCGGCCATCTCGACGGGCAACCTGCTCGGACCGGGTTGGAACGGCGGCCGCGTCAAGCTCGTGCAGGCGCGCCTCGGCCTGATCCGCACCGGCTCCGGCGTGACGATGGATGCCGCGACGCTCGCCGCCGTCGCGGCCTGGCAGCAGGCCCGCGGTGGACTGCGCACCGACGGGACGGTCGATCGGGCCACCTGGGATGCCATGGGCCTGGGCTGGCCGTTCGACATCGACGGGTGGATGCCGGCCGTCGCCGTCGGCGCGACCGCCACGGCGAACGATCGCACGGAGCAACTCGTGCGCTTTGCCCTGTCGCAGGTCGGCGCGGCATACACGTGGGGCGGAGCCGGGCCGAGCGGGCTCGGCTACGACTGCTCCGGGCTCGTGCTGGCCGGGCTCTACTCGGCCGGGTTGGATCCGTGGCCGATGACGGTGCTCGCCCACCAGGGCCCGGCCTACAACACCGCCGCCCATTTCTGGGCGGATGCCCGCTACCTTGCGCTGCCCTACGCTCAACTGCGCCGCGGTGATCTCGTCTTCTACGTGAACTCGACCGGCACGATCACCCACATGGCCATCGCCCTCGGGGGCGGGCAAGTCGTCGAGTCGGCGGGCAGCGCCGTCCGGGTGCGCTCGATGAGCACCCCGGTCGGCGCCACCCCTTTGCCTTACGTCATCCGACCGTTCGCCTGAACAGCCGGGTCCCGGCGCGGTGGCACCCTGAGTCTGGGCACCCGCGCGGCCAACCGGCGAAGGCTCCCGCCGGCCGCGAGGCTCACCGCCCGTCGCGCAGCGCCCGGTTCACCGCCGAGACGATGGCCTTGAGGGATGCGGTGACGATCGAGTTGTCGATGCCGACTCCCCACAGGACACGTTCGCCGACGGCGCATTCGACGTATGCCGCGGCCTTGGCGTCGCCACCGGCCGACATCGCATGCTCGGCGTAGTCGAGGACGCGCACGTCGACCCCGATCTGGGCCAGGGTCTGGCAGAAGGCCGCGATCGGGCCGTTGCCGCTGCCGACGAGCTCGGTGACCTCGGTGTCGGACTGGCTGCGGTCACGCAGCCCGACGGTGAGCGTCGTGTCGCCCTCCTCCTGGGTGTCGACCCGGGCCGAGGCGAGCCGGAAGCGACCCCACGGGTTGCCGGGCGTGGGCAGGTATTCGTCCTCGAAGCGGGCCCACAGCTGGGCCGGGGTGACCTCGCCGCCGTCCTGGTCGACGCCGCGTTGCACGACACCGGAGAACTCGATCTGCAGCCGGCGCGGCAGATCCATGCCCCGCTCGGTCTTCATGATGTAGGCGACGCCGCCCTTGCCGGACTGGCTGTTGACCCGCACGACGGCCTCGTAGGACCGGCCCAGGTCGTGCGGGTCGACCGGCAGGTAGGGCACCGCCCACGGGATGGCGTCGAGCGTCGTCGCGGCGGCCGCGGCGTCCTTCTCCATCCACTCGAAGCCCTTCTTGATGGCGTCCTGGTGGCTGCCGGAGAAGGCGGTGAAGACGAGGTCGCCGCCGTAGGGGTGGCGCTCGTGCACGGGGATCTGGTTGCAGTGCTCGACGGTGCGCCGGATCGCGTCGATGTCGGAGAAGTCGATCTCCGGGTCGACGCCCTGGGTGAACAGGTTCATCCCCATGGTGACCAGGTCGACGTTGCCGGTGCGCTCGCCGTTGCCGAAGAGGCACCCCTCGATGCGGTCGGCTCCGGCCAGCAGCCCGAGCTCCGCGGCGGCGACCGCGGTGCCCCGGTCGTTGTGCGGGTGCAGGCTCACGATGAGTGAGTCACGCCGCTCCAGTTGGCGGATCATCCACTCGATCGAATCGGCATACACATTGGGGGTGATCATCTCGACGGTGGCCGGCAGGTTGACGATCATCTTGTGGTCCGGGGTCGGGTCGATGACGTCGACGACCGCGTTGCAGATCCGCATGGCGAAGTCCAACTCGGTGCCGGTGAAGGACTCCGGGGAGTACTCGTAGAAGATGTCGGTGTCCGGGATGGTCTCCTCCAGCTTCTTGATGAGCCGGGCCCCCTGGACGGCAATGTCGATGATGCCGTCCTGGTCCAGCCCGAAGACGACCCGCCGCTGCAGCGTCGAGGTCGAGTTGTAGAAGTGCACGATGGCCTGCTTCGCGCCGCGGATCGCGTCGAAGGTGCGGTGGATCAGGTGGTCCCGACACTGGGTGAGCACTTGGATCGTCACGTCGTCCGGCACGTGGCCGCCTTCGATGAGCTCACGGCAGAAGGCGAAGTCGGTCTCGCTGGCGCTCGGGAAGCCGACCTCGATCTCCTTGTAGCCCATCCGGACCAACAGGTCGAACATCCGCTTCTTGCGTTCGGTGTTCATCGGGTCGATGAGGGCCTGGTTGCCGTCGCGCAGGTCGACGGCGGCCCAGCGCGGGGCCTTGGTCAGCCGCTTCGTGGGCCAGGTGCGGTCGGGCAGCTCGACCGCGAGCTGCTCGTGGAAGGGTACGTACTTGCGGAAAGGCATCGGTGAGGGGTGCTGGGCGCGGCGCATGGGGGGGCTACTTCCTCGTCAGGGGGGTGCGGCCATGTCGATGCTGCACGACGACCTCCGCGACGAGGAGGGCCGTCAGGTCAGGCCTCGCCGCGGCGGGGAAGGAGCAGCAGCTCGCACACCAGCGCCCCGGACATGCACGACAGGGTATGCCGCGTCGCCCCACCCGTCCAACCTGCGCACCTACGGGTGTCCGAATGGCGAGCATCCGGGCTCCGGCGGGGGGGTGGTTGCTGCCGAGCGCCACGCCCCCGAGCGCAGGGAAAGCTGGGCGAGTATCGTGCCCTCGGGATCACAGGGCACCTCCACATCTCAGGGGAATCGGCATGGATCTTCGGCCCGTCGCGCGTCTCGTCCACCTCAGCACTGCGCACCGCGCGCGGCGGCCCTGGAGTCGGCTCAGCCGAGGGTCGGCACTGTTGGCCGCCCTCGTGCTCGCGTTGTCGAGCCTCGCCGGTGCCCCGATGGCGCGGGCGGTCCCGTCGACACCCGTGGCGACGACCGGGGTCGTCACGGCCACGGGCACGTCGTCGATCGCCGGCACGGTGACTGACGCGGCCACCGGAGCCCCCATCGAGGGGGTCTGCGTCACCGCCGGCGTCTGGGAGTCCGCCGAGGCACCGCCCCAGGTCACGGCGTGCACCGACAGCGCGGGCACCTATCTCATCGCCGGTCTCGATCCGCGCTTCTCGCTGTATGGCGTGCGCTTCGAGAAGCCGGGGTCCTGGTATCTGCCGGAGGTCTGGCGAGACATGCACGACCTGGGCTCGTGGACGGGTGTCAACGTCCCCGCGGGCCAGCTGATCACCAGGATCGACGCGGCACTCGAGGAGGGCGGCCGGGTCGAGGGCACCGTGACTGACGAGTCGGGCACGCCTCTTGCCGGGATCACCATCGGGCACTGGGCATCCTCCGACACGGGTCCGGCCACCGGTTCGGCCCTCACCGACTCGGCGGGCCACTATTCCTACGTGACGCTGCCCGGGCTGGACCACGGCCTGACCGCCACGAACCCCGAGGGCCCGTTCCTCCCCCAGACCTACGACGGCGCGCCATTCTCCGTATCCGCTCTGGCGATCACCACCGGCATCGACTTCCAATTGGCCCGGGGCGCGACCGTCACCGGTCGCGTCGTCGACAGCGCCGGCACCCCGTTCGCCGGTGCCTGCGTCCTGCTCGAGCCGGCCGACCCCAACAACTGGGCCGACGGTTTCGGGATGTGCACCGGCGTGGATGGCACGTACACCTCCAAGGGAGTGCCGACCGGCAGCTACCGGGTGCGGTTCGTCGACTGGAAGACCCGATCCTTCCCGGACCAGTACTACCCAGGCGGCTACGACCCGGCCGCGGCTACCGTCTTGAGCCTCACGGCGCCCGGCAGCACGGCGTTGGACGACATGGTCCTCCGACCGGGTGGTGTGATCACCGGCCGCGTCCTCGCGGCCGACACCGGCCTCGGTGTGCCGGCCTGTCTGGTGGCCACGGAGGCCGACTCCGGTGCTTGGGGAGGCAGCGTCTGCGCAGGCACCGACGGCACGTTCCGCCTTACCGGCCTCCAACCGGGCAGGTACACCCTCGTCGCGAGTGCCGAGACGCTCGACTACGCCACCACGACCTACGTCGACGCCACGGGCAGCAGCGCCATCGCCGTGATGGAGGGCCAGCCGACGGACGTGTCCATCGTGATGCCCTTGGGGGGCCGTATCTCCGGGACACTCCGCGACGCCACCTCCGGCGCCCCGCTGGCGGGCTGTGTGAACGTCGAGTTGCCGGCCACCCCGCCGGCCTGGCCGACCCACGTAAGCTCCACCTGTAGCGATGCTGACGGTCGCTACGTGATCCGCGCTCTGTCGCCGGGCACCTACCTCATCAACGCCAATTCCAGCCACCACGCATCCATCTACTTCGACGGTGTGAAGGGCCCCGCGGCGGCAACACCAGTCGCGATCGCGGCCGGCGCAACCGCGACGGCGGACTTCGCCCTGCCCTGGCAGTTCGATCTCGAACTCACCCTCATGGGGTCACCCGTTCCCGGAGCGGGCCTGGAGGTGACCCTCTACGGGGCGGCTGGTCAGACCGTCGCGACCACGGCCACGACGACCGACAGCATCGCGCGCCTCGACGTGCCCCAGACGGGGACGTACCGCATCGGGGTGCACGATCCGCAGGCTCGCTTCCTCGACACCTACTACAACGGGAAGGCCGATCTGGCCAGCTCCGACCCCGTCACCCTGTATGCCGGTTTCGGCCTGCACCTGGCCATGGGCATGCTCGCACCGGAGCACACCGGCTCGATCTCGGGGCTCGTCATCGACGCCCAGTCCGGCCTCCCATTGGCCGGAGCCACGGTCTCGGCCCATCGAGACGGAGACGACGCTGTGACCTCGACGCAGACCGGTGCCGATGGGGCCTACACGCTCGCCGGGTTGTCCGCCGGCACCTACCGCGTGGAGTTCACGGCCACTAACCACACCACGTCCTGGTACGCCTGGGTGCCCGTCCGAGAGTGGGCGACCCCCATCGTCATGCCGGCGACTGCCATCGGAATCAATGGGTATCTCAGCCCGCTGCTCAGCACGCTCGGCGGCGGCGTCACCGATGCGGCGACCGGCGCTCCGCTGGCCGGGGTGAGTGTCACGGCATACGACGGATCGGGCTCCCCGCAGGTCGCCACGACCGGGCCCGACGGCCGGTACTCCCTTGCGGTGACTGCCGGCAGCTACCGGCTACGTTTCGCGGTCGACGGCTACACGCCACAGTTCTACGGGGGAGGTCAGGACGAGGCGACCGCCCAGCCGGTCACCGTCCCTCCGGATCGCAATGACCTCGACGTGGCGCTCGCGGCGATCCCGCAGATCACCGGGGTCGTGACCTATTCGGCCTCCGGCGCAGGATTGGCGGCGATCACGGTCACCGCCACCGACGTGGCAACACACCAGAGCGTCACGGCGACCACCTCCGGCGACGGTGGATATGCCCTGACGCTGCCGACCGGCAGCTTCGTCGTGTCCTTCACCGATCCCTCCGGGCGCTACCTGCCCGAGTTCTTCGACGGGGCCAGGACCGCCGACGCCGCCACGCCGGTCACGCTCACCGGGGCCGCCCCGCGTGCGCGAGCCCATGCCGCCCTCGATCTCCCCGCGACGATCTCGGGCACGATCAGCGGTCCGTTCAAGGGTCAGGTCTACTGCGTGCAGGCCTGGTCGGCACCCACGACGCCGGCCGGCGATCGGGTGTGCGTTGCGTCCGGCGCCGGCTACACGATTGCCGGGCTGATCCCCGGCAGCTATCGCGTCTCGGTAACCGTCAAGGGACGCACCTACTGGTACGCGGGAGCCGAGAGCTACCAGAGCGCCACCGCCATCTCGGTGACCAGCGGGCAGACCGTGGCCGGGGTGGACATCCTGGCCCGCGGGCGCGCCGGTGAGCCGAGCCCGACGAGCCCCCCCACGGCGACGAGCACCGCCCCGGCGGCGAGCGCGCCCGCAGGACCGAGCGCGCCGACAGCGACCTCGGTCAGCACGCCCTGAGGCCCGGTCCCCTGTCGGAGGGGGCAGGATGTCCGGTATGCCGCGCAGCCCGAGCCCGACCCGTTGCACGATCCTGCCGCCCTACCTGCTCACCCGGCTGGCTCAGGTCTCCGACCCGCGGGTGGCCGACGTCGCGCAGCGCACCCTCGGCACGGATCTCGGGGTGCGCGACCGGCGCACAGTGCTCGGGGCACGCGCCGGGCGTAAGGATCCGGGGTTGGTGCCGCCGGAGTTGGTGCGCCGCGCCAAGGGGCTCGACGCGGGGCGCCGACACGAGGTGACGGCGGTCCTGCCGGCGACCCCGGAGCGGCTCATCCACGACGCCCAGCACCGCACCCGGCTGCCCGGGGCGCTGGTGCGCAGCGAGGGCGCCGATCCGGTCGACGACGTGTCGGTCAACGAGGCCTATGACGGTCTCGGCGCCACATGGGAGTTGCTGTGGTCGGCCTACCACCGCGATTCGCTCGACGCCAAGGGCCTGGCCCTCGTGGCCAGTGTGCATTTCGACGAGGGTTACGACAACGCCTTCTGGGACGGCGCGCAGATGGTCTTCGGCGACGGCGACGGCGTCTACTTCGACAGCTTCACCTCGTGTGTCGACGTCATCGGCCACGAGCTGGCGCACGGGCTCACCCAGTTCACCGCGGGCCTGACCTACGTCGCACAGACCGGGGCGCTCAACGAGTCGATCTCCGATGTCTTCGGCTCCTTGGTCAAGCAACACCACCTGGGCCAGACTGCCGCACAAGCTGATTGGCTGATCGGTGCCGGGCTCTTCACGGACCGGGTCACCGGTGTCGCGCTGCGCTCGATGAAGGCGCCGGGCACGGCATACGACGACCCCGTCCTGGGTCGCGACCCGCAGCCGGGGCATCTGCGCGACTACGTCGAGCTCCCCCACGACGGCGACCACGACAACGGTGGGGTGCACGTCAACTCCGGCATCCCCAACCACGCCTTCTACCTGCTGGCCACCGAGTTGGGCGGTGCGGCCTGGGAGCGCGCCGGGCGGATCTGGTTCGACACGGTCACCGCGCGCGGCGTGCCCCGCGACGTCGACTTCGCCGGGTTCGCGGCGCTCACCCTCGCCGCGGCCGAGCGGCGCTATCGGGCCGGTTCGCCCGAGGCCACGGCCGTGCGCGACTCCTGGGCGCAGGTCGGCATCACCGTCCCCACCTCGCGCTGACCGCGCGGCGTCACATCAGGTCGAGGAACCAGCCGCGCCGCAGCCCGGGGGTCAGCCCAGCCTCGACGTAGTGTTCCGCGCCGAAGAAGGCAGCGAAGGCCTCCGGCGGCAGGCCCAGCATCATCCCCACATCGGAGGTCTGGGAGGCGTGACACGCCAACGATTCGCGGCGCATCGGCAGGTATGCCGCGACATCCACCTGCCAGTGGATCTCGTTCTCCGGCGTGCCGATCGGGTTGCCGTCACCCATCGGGGCGTCCGGGTCGAAGCCGTCCGACTCCGGCATGCCGGCGCCTCGGGCCGCCTGCATCAAGGCGCGCATCCGGTCGCGGTTCATCGTCACCTCGAGCACCCGCGGGCTCCGGCCACCGCGCTGGGCGGTGAGTTCGGCGGCCCGGTGCACGACGCGGTGCACTTGGATGTGGTCGGGGTGCCCGTATCCCCCGTGCCAGTCGTAGGCCGTGACCACTTGGGCGTCCTCGGCCAGGAGCAGGTCGGCGAGCCGGCCGGCGGCCTCGTCGAGGGGGGCCTGCACGAAGGCGTGTTCGTGGTCGTTCTGCTCCCAGCCGGCCATACCGGAGTCGGCGTAGCCGAGCCATTCGACCCGGTGCACGCCGAGCACCTGTGCCGAAGCGTGCAGCTCACCGCGCCGCCGGTCGGCGAGGGTCTCGCCCGGGAGCAGGTCCTCGGGCGTGTCGCCGTGCGCGCCATCGGTCGCCACGACGAGCACGACCCGGTGCCCCTCGGCGACGGCGCGAGCCATCGATCCGGAGGTCTGGGACGCCTCGTCGTCGGGATGGGCGTGGACGAACACGAGCGTGGCCATCGGCACATCCTGCCAGCCCGTCGCCGGCATCGGCGCGGCCGTGCCGCCGGCCCGTCGCCAGGACGTTAGAGTCCGAAGCCATGAGCACCCAAGGCCGTGACTACGCCGAGCGGCTCCGCGGCATGCAGACGGCCTGGTACCGCAAGCCCTTCCAGACCCCTTATCGGTTGACCCTGCAGGCGCAGCAGCTCGGCCGGACCATCGACGTCGGGTGCGGGATCGGCCGGCAACTCGGCTGGCTCGACGCCGGATCGATCGGCGTCGACCACAACGAGCACTCGGTGGCGGTGGCCCGCGAGCTGGGGCACGCGGCATACACGGTGGCAGAGTTCCTGGCCGGCCCCCTGGCGCAGCCGGCCACCTTCGACGCGATGCTGCTGGCCCACGTCGTCGAGCACATGCAGCGCGACGAGGCGCTCGAGCTCGTGCGCAGCTACCTGCCCTACGTGCGCCCGGGCGGACGGGTCATGTTCATCTGCCCGCAGGAGGTCGGCTATCGCTCCGACGCCACCCACGTGCGCTTCTACGACGGCGAGGACCTCGTGCTGTTGGCCCGTGACCTCGGCCTCGAGCCGGGCGAGTGGTGGTCGTTCCCCTTCCCCCGCGCTCTGGGGAAGGTCTTCATCTACAACGAGTTCAACCTCGTCGCCACGGTGCCGACCATGGGCGAGTCCGGCTGAGAGTCGCGCCGAACGGTCGGAGGCGTCGGTCAGAAACCCAAGCGATGCAACGCATTCGGGTCACGTTGCCAGTCCTTGGCGACCTTGACGTGCAGATCGAGGAAGACCTTGCTGCCCAGCAGCTGCTCGATCGCGGCCCGCGCGGTGGCGCCGACCTCACGCAGCCGGGCGCCACCCCGGCCGATGACGATGGCCTTCTGGCTGGAGCGCTCCACGAACAGCGACACCCGCACGTCGAGCATCGCGTCACCGGGCGGGCGACCCTCCCGGGGCACGATCTCCTCGACGACAACGGCCAGCGAATGCGGCAACTCGTCGCGCACCCCTTCCAGGGCGGCCTCACGCACGAGCTCGGCGATCATCACCTGCTCGGGCTCGTCGGTGCGCACCGCCTCCGGGTAGAGCGGCGGCGACAGCGGCAACAACCCGGCGAGCACCGTGCTCACCTCGTCGACCTGATGCCCGGAGGTCGCCGAGCACGGCACGACGGCGGCCCACTCCCCCAGCGCATCGACCGCGACGAGTTGACGAAGCAGCCGTTCGCGCGGCACGAGATCGGTCTTGGTGACGATCGCGACGACGGGCACTCTTCTGGCCCGCTGCAGTTCGACGAGCTCGGCGGCGATGAACTGGTCTCCGGGGCCGACCCGTTGGTCGGCCGGCACACAGAAGCCGACGACGTCGACCCCGAGCAGGGTCTCGCGCACCAGATCGTTGAGCCGCTCCCCGAGCAGCGTGCGGGGTCGATGCAGCCCAGGGGTGTCGACGAGCACGAGCTGCGACTGTGCCGACGTGCAGATCCCGCGGATCGTGTGCCGGGTCGTCTGCGGTTTCGACGAGGTGATCGCGACCTTCTGCCCGACGAGGGCATTGGTCAAAGTGGACTTGCCGGCGTTTGGCCGCCCGACGAGACAGGCGAACCCGGCCCGGTATGCCGCGGCGCCACCCGATCGGCCCGGCTCGGCGCGGAGGGTGTCGTCCTCGTCGCGTTCAGCCACGATCGCCTGCCTCGGCCTCGACCAGCGGGTGCCCTGCGGCGTCCGACGGGTCGCCCTGGCCCGGGTCGGCTCGTTTCACGACGACGGTGGCGATCCGATGCCGGTGCGCCATCCGCTCGGCGGTGATCGCCAGGCCCGCGATCCGGGCCTGCGCACCGGCATACGGCACCCGGCCCAGCGCCTTGGTGAGCAGCCCCCCGATCGTGTCGACCTCGTCCTCGTCGATGTCCAGATCGAAAAGCTCGGCGACGTCGTCGACATGCATCCCCGCGGGCACCCGGAACGACTCACCGGGCAGCGCTTCGACGCCGGGCTCCTCCCGGTCGTACTCGTCGGAGATCTCGCCGACGATCTCTTCGAGGATGTCCTCGATGGTGATGAGGCCCGCGGTGCCGCCGTATTCGTCGACGACGATCGCGAAGTGGCTCTGGTCGCGCTGCATTTCGCGCAGCAGGTCGTCGACCGGTTTGCTCTCCGGCACGAACGACATCGGGCGCATCAGCGATTCGCAGGTCGCCGAGGCGGATTCGGGGTCGGCGGTGATCCGGGCGACGACATCCTTGAGATAGAGCAGCCCTCTGATGTCGTCGTTGTCGTCGCCGACCACCGGCATCCGTGAGAAGCCGGTGCGCAGGAATACCGCGATCGCCTTGCGTAGCGGGTCGGTGTGCTCGACGACGACCATGTCGGGTCGGGGCACCATGACCTCGCGGGCGAGGGTGTCGGACAACTCGAACACCGAGTCGAGCATCTCCCGTTCGTCGTCCTCGATGACCGAGCGGCGGCTGGCCTGCTCGAGCAGGTCACGCAACTCGGCCTCGCTCTGGAAGGGCCCGTCCCGATAGCCCTTGCCCGGCGTCACCGCATTGCCGAAGGCCACCAGACCCCGCGCCAGCGGGCCGAGCACGACCCGCAGCGCCCGTGCCGTCGGTGCGGCGGTGAGGGCGTAGCGTTCGAAGTGCTGGCGCCCGAGCGTGCGCGGCGACACCCCGACGACGACGAAGGTCACCACCGCCATCACCGCGATCGACACGACGAGCGCCGTGGCGAGCGAGTCGGTCTGCGCAAGCACAGCGACGGTCACGAGCACCGCGGTGGCGGACTCGGCGACGATCCGCAGGAAGGCCAACACGGCCAGGTATGCCGCGGGGTCGGCCATGACCTCCACGAGCGACCGGGCGCCGGGGCGGCGCTCGGCCAGCAGCTGCTCGGCGTGCACCCGGGACATCCGGTGGATTGCCGCCTCGGCGGCCGTGAGCACGAAGGCCACGACGGTGGTGAGCAGCGCCACGAGGCCGGTCTGGACGAACATCGGGTCCGTCCTCAGCGGCCGCGGGTGGCCAGGTAGGTCAGCAGCAGCTGCCGCTGCAACTCGAACATCTCGGCCTTCTCCTGCTCCTGGGCATGGTCGAAACCGAGCAGGTGCAGGATCCCGTGGGTGGTGAGCAACAGCAGCTCCTCGACCGGGGCATGGCCGGCGGCGCTGGCCTGCCGCTCGGCGACCGACGGGCAGAGCACGACGTCGCCGAGCACGCCGTCCTGCGGGTCGGCCTCGTCGGTGCCGGGGCGCAGCTCGTCCATCGGGAAGCTCATGACGTCGGTGGGCCCGGGCAGGTCCATCCACTGCACGTGCAGGTGTTCCATGGCCGCCTCGTCGACGAGCGTGATGACGAGGTCGGCGTCGGGGTGCACCTTCATCCGTTCGAGCACATGCCGGGCGCAGCCGACGAGTTCCAGCTCGTCGACGGCGTACCCGCACTCGTTGAGCACGTCGATGCTCATGATCGGTCCCGCTGATCGGCCCGGTCGTAGGCGTCGACGATCGCGCTGACCAGCCGGTGGCGCACGACGTCGACCGAGGTGAGCTCGCTGAAGTGGATGTCCTCGATGCCGCGCAGGACCTCACGCACGTGCCGCAGCCCGGAGCGGGTGCCGCCGGGCAGGTCGACCTGGGTGACATCACCGGTGACGACCATCTTCGCGCCGAAACCCAGCCGGGTGAGGAACATCTTCATCTGCTCGGCCGAGGTGTTCTGCGCCTCGTCGAGGATGATGAAGGCGTCGTTGAGGGTCCGGCCGCGCATGTAGGCCAGCGGCGCGACCTCGATGGTGCCGGCCGCCATGAGCCGCGGGATCGTGTCGGGGTCGACCATGTCGTGCAACGCGTCGTAGAGCGGTCGCAGATAGGGGTCAATCTTGTCGTTGAGGGTGCCGGGCAGGAAACCGAGCCGCTCACCGGCCTCGACGGCCGGGCGGGTGAGGATGATCCGGTTGACCCGCTTGGCCTGCAACGCGGCGACCGCCTTGGCCATCGCGAGATAGGTCTTGCCGGTGCCCGCCGGGCCGATGCCGAAGACGACGGTGTGCTGGTCGATCGCGTCGACATAGCGCTTCTGGCCGAGAGTCTTGGGCCGGATCGTGCGCCCCCGGTTGCTCACGATGTTGAGGGTGAGCACGTCGGCCGGCCGCTCCGCGGTGTGTGCCCGCAGCATGGCGATCGATCGCTCGACGGCATCCCGGGTGAGCTGCTGGCCAGCGGCGATGACGACGAGCAGCTCGTCGACGAGCCGCTCGACGACGGTGACGTCGGCGCTGGGCCCGCGCAGGGTCAGTTCGTTGCCGCGCACGTGCACGTCGACCCGGGGGAAGGCCCGCTCGATGGTCCGCAGCAGCTCGTCGCGGGGGCCCAGCAAGGTCACCATCGCGAACTGCGGCGGGATGGTGATCGAGTGGGTGGGTTGGACGGCGACGCTCGGTGCCGGCTCAATGCTCCGGTCGGACGCCGGGTCGGCCGCGTCGGGGGTCTGCTCGGTCATGTCGGGCCAAGTCTACGGGCCGGGCAGAGCCGACCTGCGGCCCATTTCCCTCAGCCGGGCGGCCACTGCAGCCGGCGGCCCCCGATGACGTGCAGGTGGGCGTGGAAGATGACCTGGCCGCCGTCCTCGCCGGTGTTCGACACGAAGCGGTACCCACCGCTGAGGCCGAGGTCCTGGGCGACGTCGGCGGCGAGGTTGACCAGGTCGGCGAGCGCGACGGGATCACTGGCCAGATCGCCCAGGCTCGGGACGTGCCCCTTGGGGATGACGAGCACATGGGTGGGGGCGACCGGGTCGATGTCGCGGAACGCCAACGAGTCGGGCGTCTCGCCGACCACGTCGGCACGGACGTCGCCGGCCACGATCTGACAGAACAGGCACACCTGCGCATCCATACCGTGAGCCTAATGGGGATGCAGCACGGGGCCCGCCGCTGCGCCACCCTGCACCGAGCGCCCCCGACCCCGCTCGACGCGCCCGCACCGGAGCGTTCTGGAAGCATGTCAACCGACGTCGTGACCCACGCGTCGAGAGGGTGTGCCGACCATGCAACTGCAGCGACCCAGCCCCACGGGGCCGGTCAGCGATGCCGACACGGCGATCGCCGGTCTGTATGCCGCGCACTGGCGCTCGCTCGTGCGGGTGGCCTACCTCTTGCTGCAGGACCAGTTGGCCGCCGAGGACGTCGTGCAGGACGCGTTCATCGCGACCCACCGCAACTGGGGGAAGGTCCGCGATCAGGGGCTCGCCGCGGCATACCTGCGCCGGGCCGTCGTCAACGGCGCCCGCTCCGTACTGCGTCACCAGCAGGTGGTGCGGCGCGAGCTTACCGCTGAGGCGGGGCGCGCCGACGCGCTCGGGCGGGCCGGTGCGGAGAGCGCCGAGGCCGGGGCGATGCGCGACCTCGGCCGCGACGAGATGCTCGCGGCCCTGCGCACGCTGCCGCAACGCCAGCAGGAGGTGCTCGTGCTGCGCTACTACTGTGACCTCTCCGAGGCCCAGATCGCCGATGCCCTGGACATCGCCCCGGGCTCGGTCAAGGCTCACGCGCATCGCGCCGTGGCTGCGCTGCGCGCTCAGATGGAGGCGTCATCATGAACCGCGTGCCTTTCCCTGCTCCCGGCGGCCGGGACCGCCCGGATGACTCGGGCCTGGACGCCTTCGAGGCGCGGCTGCGCGACGCGCTGACCGACCGCGCCGACTCGATCGTCCCGAACGACCGGTGGCTGCAGATCCAGGTCGGCACCGCCGACTCCCGCGACCACGACGACGACTCCGGCTCGGTACGCACCCTGCAGCGCGCCCGGTCCGGTCGGGCCAGCCGCTCCGGTATGCCGCAGTGGCTGCTCCCGGTCGCGGCCTCCGTCCTGACCCTGCTGCTCGGCGCCGGGGTGTGGGTCGCGACCCGCCCACGCCTGGCCCAGCCCGCACCGGCGGCCACGGCGATCGTCGAGGAATGGCCGGCCGACACCTCGCGGGGCCTGACCACCCTCGCCACGACCGCGTGGTCCGCCCCCATCTATTACGTGCAGACCCAGCCGGACTCCTCGTGGGCCTTGCAGCGCGACTTCGTGCCGGCGCAGTTGACCGACCGGTCGACGTCGGCCCGGGTCACCCTGGCCGTAGCGACCATCGTCAGCGGCACGCTGCCCTCCGGCGAGCCGATGCCGGCCTACCTCGGCTACACCTCGCCCTGGCAGGCGGGCACCGCGGTGACGGCCACGGTGTCCGAGACCGCGATCGAGGTGCGGCTGAGCCGGCCGGGGCGCAGCGGACTGTCGGCCGAACAGCAGCGTGTTGCGGTGCAGTCCCTGGTCTGGACGGCTACCGCCGCCGCCCAACAGAACGTGCCGGTGCGGGTGGCCACCGCCGACGACGCGGGGGTCTTCGCCACCGTCCCGGCCGGGCAATACCAGCGGCCGGCCGCGGCATACCAGGATCTCGCCCCGATCTGGATCACCGACCCGCTGCGCTTCATCAAGGTCATCTCCACCCGCCCCATCATCATCGACGGTCAGGCCTGTGTCGTTGAGGGAGCACTGAGCTGGCAGTTGCGCAGCGCGAGCGGCGCTCTCGTCAAGAGCGGCACCACGACGGCCAAGTCCGGCTGCCCGATCCGCGGCACCTGGCGGATCGAGCTGGGCATGCTGGCCGCCGGCGACTACGAGCTGCGGGTCTTCTCCACCTCGGCGCGGGACGGCAGCCTCGAGGCCGAAGCCGTGAGCCCGTTCCGCGTCAGCTGACCGGCACTCCGAACCCGACCGACGACCGACGACCGACGACCGGTGACCCGCGGCGCCGCAACGACGCGGTGTCGAAAACAGGACCTCTTAGCCCTTGCCTTGCGACGGGCTCCTGACACACTGAGCGGCAATGCCGCGGCGGTCGTGCCGCCCTCGCCCCGCACCATCGCGACGCGAGGTGCGGCGCCGGGACCCGATGACGAGGAGGGCCATGACATGGGCGACGTGATGCGTCCACTGAGCTTCGACCACCTGATGAGCTGGGCACTGAGCGAATTACGCACGGACGAATCGATCTTCGGGGTGCGCACCGACCAGTTCTGGCGCCCCGGCGCGGCACCCGCGGTCACCGATGCCTTCGGCCACCGGCTGACCAACCCGGTCGGCCCGGCCGCCGGCCCGCAGACCCAGTTGTCGAACAACCTGCTGGTCGCCTACCTCACCGGCGCGCGCTTCATGGAGCTCAAGACGGTGCAGAAGATCGACGGTCACGAGCTGGCCAAGATGGTGCCCAAGCCGTGCATCGAAGCCGAGGACGAGGGCTACAACTGCGAGTGGTCGACCGAGCTGACCGTGCCGCAGGCCTTCGACGAATACGTCCGGGCCTACTTCGCGATCGCCGTGTTCGCCACCGAGTTGGGCATCGGCTTGGTCGGCGAGTTGGTGGGTGGCATGGCCTACAACATGTCGGTCGGCTACGACCTGGCCGGCATTCAGGGCGACAAGGTGCAGACGTACTTGGCCGGGATGGCCGACGCCACGAGCACCGCGGTCTGGCAGGAGTGCCACGACTGGGTCGCGGCCCACTTGGGCCAGTTCAGTCATTTCACCAGGGCCGACCTCGACCGGTTGAACCCGTGCCTGAGCACGTCGGTCACCCTCTCGACGATGCACGGCTGCCCGGCCGACGAGATCGAGCGGATCGTCAGCTACCTCATCACCGAGAAGGGCCTCAACACCTTCGTCAAGTGCAACCCGACCCTGCTCGGCTACCAGGGCGCCCGGGATGCCCTCGACCGGCTCGGCTGGGAGTACGTCGCCTTTGATGACCACCACTTCACCGCCGACCTGCAGTACGACGCGGCGATCGGCATGCTGAACCGGCTCAAGGCCCTGGCCGACGACCGCGGGCTGAAGTTCGGCGTCAAGCTCACCAACACCTTCCCCGTGCAGGTGTTGCGCCAGGAGCTGCCGTCGGAGGAGATGTACATGTCCGGCCGCTCGCTGCTGCCGCTCACCCTCTCGGTGGCCCAGAAGCTGGCCCACGACTTCGACGGTCAGCTGCCGATGTCCTTCTCCGGCGGGGTCGACGCCTTCAACATCGAACAGCTGCTGCGCACCGGGATCCAGCCGGTCACCGTCGCGACGACGATCCTCAAGCCGGGCGGGGTGATCCGCTTCAACCAGCTGGCCGACAAGGCGGTCGGCGTGATGACCGACTACTGCGGCATCGACGTCGACAAGCTGGACGGGATGGTCGCCGACGTCTTCGCCGACGAGCGCTACCACAAACGCTACCGTGAGAAGATCCGCTCCCGGAAGACGAATACGCCTCTGCCGCTTACCGATTGCTACAAGGCGCCGTGTGAGCACGGCGGTTGCCCGATCGAGCAACGGATCCCCGACTACCTCACGCTCACCGCGCAGCAGCGGTATGCCGAGGCCTTCGACGTCATCGCGTTGGACAACACCGCCCCGACCGTCACCGGGGTGCTCTGCTCCCAGCAGTGCCGGGAGCACTGCACCCGCCTGGACTACGACATCTCGATCGACATGCGCGGGGTCAAGCTGGTCGCGTCCGACCACGCCCAGGACGCCTACATCCAGGCCCAGCGCCCGGTGGCGTTGCGCACCGAGCAGCGCGCGGCGGTCATCGGGGCCGGTGCCGCCGGCATCGCGGCGGCGCTCTATCTGCGCCGCAACGGCATGGATGTCGACGTCTTCGACAAGCTCGACGGCCCCTACGGCATCGTCTCCTACATCATCCCGTGGTTCCGGATCGGCAAGGACCACATCGAGCGTGACTACCGTCTGGCCGTCGCTGCCGGGGTGAACTTCCACTACGGCGCCGACCCCGACTACGACATCGCCGATCTACTCACCCGCTACCAGCATGTCGTCATCGCCACCGGCTCCTGGGGCAAGGGGATGAACCCCTTCGGCGAGAACGAGGGGCACGACCGGGTCATCGACTCCCTCGACTTCCTCTGGAAGGCCAACAACAACGAGCCGATCCAGGTCGGCAAGCGGGTCGCGGTGATCGGTGCCGGCGATGTCGCGATGGACTGTGTGCGCACCGCGAAGCGGCTGCCCGGGGTCGAGGAGTCGATCCTGGTGTACCGGCGCACCGAGCCACACATGCCGGCCACCCAGCACGAGGTGAACACCGTTCGGGCCGAAGGGCTCACCATGCTCGAGCTGCTCGCGCCGGTTTCCTTCGACGGCTCGAGCCTGCATCTGGAGAAGATGGTGCTCGCCGAGGCCGACGCCTCCCCCGGCAAACGTGCCCGGCTCTCGGTGCGCGGTACCGGCGAGTTCGTCGACATGGCCTTCGACACCGTCATCGGCGCCACCGGCGCGACCATCGACACCTCCCCGTATGCCGCCAACGGCCTGGCTATGGACGCGCGCGGCACGGTGGTGCTCGACGCGGCATACCAGTCGAGCGTGCCGAACGTCTACGTCGTCGGCGACGGCCGGCTCGGCCCGGACACCATCGTGCGCGCCATGGGCGACGCCCGCGTGGCTGCCCGCGCGATCCTCGCCAAGGCCGGGTTGACGCCCGACTACGACGCGCCCGAGGTGCGCGGGCACCTGCAGGCGCCGGAGGTCTATCACCGGCGCGGCCTGCTGATCGCCGAGATCAACGGCAAGGCCGAGGGCGGCCGGTGCCTGACCTGTGACGACGTGTGCGAGATCTGCACCGAGGTCTGTCCCAACCGGGCCAACATCGCGATCACCGTGCCCGGCTTCGCCGACCCCCGCCAGATCGTGCATATCGACGGCCTGTGCAACGAGTGCGGCAACTGCGGCACCTTCTGCCCGCATGCCGGGTTGCCCTACACGGACAAGGTCACCGTCTTCTGGACCAAGGCCGACTTCGACGACAGCCACGACGCGGGTTTCCTGCCGCTGCCCGGCGGCGGCTATCTCACCCGCAACCCCGATGGCGAGGTCTTCGAGCTGGATGCCGAGCGCACCCGGATCAGCCCCGAGGTGGGCCGCATCCTCACCGCGCTCGAGCAGCGCTACGCCTACCTGTTGGCCCCCGCGGAAGGAGCCTTGGCATGATCGTCGGAAACGGGCCGGTCATCACCAACGACCCGGCCGCTCCGTTCGTCGCCGACGGGGCAGTGCTGGTGCGCGACAACGTGATCGAGGCCGTGGGGCCGCTGGGTGAGCTGCGCGCGGCATACCCGCAGGAGCCCTTCCACGACGTCGCCTGCCGGGTGATCATGCCCGGGCTGATCAACGCGCACACCCACGCCTACAGCCACTACGCCCGCGGCATGGGGGTGACCGGCCCGACCCGCGACTTCGTCGAGATCCTGGAAAACCTCTGGTGGCGGCTGGACCGACTACTCACCCTCGAGGACGTCGAGCTCAACACGACGACGACCTTCATCGAGTCGATCCGCAACGGGGTGACCACGGTCTTCGACCACCACTCCTCGCCCGGGGCTGTCGAGGGGTCACTGTTCCGCCAGGCCGAGGCGGCCCGGGCCGTGGGCATCCGGGCGAGCCTGTGCTACGAGACCTCGGACCGGGACGGCGCCGAGGTGTTCCGGCAGGCGGTGCGCGAGAACGTCGACTTCATGCGGGCGGTCAACACCCCCGACCCGGTCGGCCCGGGCGCCGACCTGGTGCGCGGCCTGTTCGGCGTGCATGCGTCGTTCACGATGAGCCAGCCGTCGTTGCAGGCCTGCGTGGCGGCGGCCGAAGGGGTGCGCGGCGGGTTCCACGTGCACACCGCCGAGGGGCCCACCGACGAGCCGGACTCGGTCGACAAGTACGGCACCCGGATCCTGCACCGCTTCCACGGGCTGGGCATGCTCGGCCCGGAGTCGATCGCGGTGCACTGCGTGCATGCCACCGACGACGAGCTCGACGTGCTCGTGGACACCGACACGACGATGGTGCACAACCCGCACTCGAACATGGGCAACGCGGTCGGCGGCGCCCCCGTCGTCGAGGCGCTGGCCAAGGGCGTGCTGTGCGGCCTGGGCACGGACGCCTATACGGCCGACATGTTCGCCTCGGCGTCGGTGGCGAAGATCCTGCAGAGCCACCGGCTCGGCGACCCGACGGTCGGGTTCGGGCAGGCCATCGAGCTGCTTTTCGGCAACAACCCGAAGATCGCGGCTCGGCACTTCGCCCGCCCGGTCGGGCTGCTGGCCCCCGGCGCGTATGCCGACCTCATCACCCTCGACTACGACCCGATCACTCCGCTTGGCGCTGGCTCGTATGCCGGGCACATCCTCTTCGGGATGAGCGGGCGGATGGTCAACGACACGATGGTCGACGGGCGCTGGGTGATGCGTGACCGGGTCATCCAGACCCTCGATGAGGCACAGGTCAACGCCCGCAGTCGCGCTGCGGCACCACGGATCTGGGCACAGATGTGAGCGAGGCCAGGCGAGCGTCGGTGGCTGGACCGACGAGTCGAGCGAGGAACGAGCGAGCGAGGAGGGAAGCCGACGGCTCCAGCTCGCCGGTTCGGCCTCGCGAACCATGAACACAGATGTGAGCGCCATGCTTCCGCCGAATTCTTCGGTTCGGCCTCGCGAATGATGATGCTTCAGGGGGGTCTGGTCGTCTCGGCGCACGACGAGCGGGTGGCCGACGTGCGCCTCGACGGCGAGACGATCCTTGAGGTCGGACGGCTCACCCCGCACGAGGGCGAGACGGTGCTCGACTGCACGGGGATGCTCGTCATGCCCGGGGGCATCGAGTCGCACTGCCACCTCGACCTGGAGTGCGGGCCGGAGCTGACCACTGCCGACGACTTCGCGACCGGCACCCGCTCGGCGTTGGCCGGGGGCACGACCACGGTCATCGACTTCGCCACCCAGTTCCACGGGCAGAGCCTCGCGCAGGGGCTGGCACGCTGGCACGAGAAGGCGGCCGGGAAGGCGGTCACCGACTACGCCTTCCATCTCGCGATGACGCAGTGGCAGCCCTCTTTCGCCACGGAATTGGCCGACATGGTGGCCGAGGGCGTGACCTCGTTCAAGCTCTACCTCGCCTATCGGCATTCGATGATGGTGGAGGACGACGAGGTGCTCGCCGCCCTCACCGCGAGCGCGGCTCTGGGCACGACGATCGGCTTCCACTGCGAGAACGGCCGGATCATCGACGCCCTGACCCAGCGCGAGCTGGCCGCCGGGCACACCGGGGCCTACTACCACCAGGTGGTGCACCCGCCGGAGCTGGAGCGCGAGTCGCTCGTGAGGTTGGGCGCGATCGCCGACCTCGTCGGGGCCGACCACTACATCGTGCACCTGAGCGCGGCCGCGACCGCGGCCGAGGTGCGGGCGGCTCGGGCTCGGGGCAGTCGGCTGGTGGCCGAGACCTGCCCGCAGTACCTCGTGCTGGACGACACGGCATACGGGCAACCGCGGGCGCCGCTGCCCGGCGAGGAGGACGGCGAAGAACTGGCCGCGCGGATCGCCGTGATGAGCCCCCCGCTGCGCGCCGCCGCCGACCAGGAGGCGCTGTGGGCGGCGCTGGCCGACGGGACGCTGAGCTTCGTCGGCACCGACCACTGCTCCTTCACCCTCGAGCAGAAGGCGGCCGCCGCGGACTTCGCCGCCGTGCCCAATGGGGCGCCGGGGCTGGAGCTGCGCCTGGCCCTGCTGCACAGCTTCGGGGTCGTGCCTGGGCGGATCAGCCGGTCCCGCTTCGTCGAGGTGACGAGCACCAACGCGGCCCGCTACTTCGGGCTGCACCCCCGCAAGGGTGAGCTCGCCCCGGGCAGCGACGCCGATGTTGTCGTCTTCGACCCGCAGGCCCGCTGGACGGTCAGCCACGACCTCTTGCACGACGCGGCCGGGCACACCCCGTATGCCGGGTTGCAGCTCACCGGGCGGGTGCGTGACGTCTTCCGCGGCGGACACCACATGGTGCGTGGCGCAGAGCTCGTCGCGGACCCGCCGCCGGGGCGGTTCGTGCGCTGCGAGCTACCCAGCCCAGTCGACGTCACGAAGCATCCCTTGGCCAGCGACGAGGGCGACGTCGACTTCGTACCTGAACGGCTCGGCCTGACGGCTCGCACACCGACGCTGTGAGGTAGGTCCTGGACACCAACGTCGGGTCCGCCCTGCCATCGCTGACAGCTGTCACGGAAGTCGAGGATCGGTTCAACCGCGCGCAAGCCCCTGCTAGAGGTAGCGTAGATCTCCCGCTAGAGGTAATTCCACGCCGGCATCGGGCGTGACGACGCACAGCGGGGCAGCCTGGCCGCGTATGCCGCGGCGTCGTCGACGCCACGGCATACCGCACATTGCGCGACGCCACCACCGCCGGCGACGGCGCACCGCCGGCCAAGACGACGACCATCGCCTACCGGGACGTGTTGAGCCAGATCCGGGTCCTCGACCCGGTCCCCGGCTGGAGCCCCAGCCGGAGCCCGATGAGTCGGCTGCAACAGGCGCCCAAGCACCAGTTGGTCGACCCGGCGTTGGCGCTGCGACTGCTCGGGCTCTCGGCCAGCACACTGGCCCGGCCGGCGGGGGCGCATCTGGCCGGACCCCTCTTCGAGTCCCTGGCCACGCTCGGGGCCTGACCCCGATTTCGGGACCTGGGCCCTTGTCGCCGGCGCGCTGGCTGGGAAAGACTGGCCCGGACGGCAAGGTGCGCCCTCGTCCCGCCCGACCACCATCGACGAGGGTTGGGGTTGCCGCGACCACACGCACAGAAGGGTCCGGGCATCGGCGATGGCAATGACGACGATCAACGTGAACGGTGTCGACCACGAGGTCGACGGCGAGGCGATGCTCATCGAGGCCCTGCGTGGCCCGATCGGCACGCTGTCGGTGAAGGTCGGCTGCGACGACAGCACGTGCGGCACCTGCATGGTCGTCGCCAACGGCCGCCCGATCAAGGCCTGCAACCGCCCCGCCTCCGGCTTCGCGGGCCAGCAGATCGTCACGACCGAGGGCCTGTCCGAGCGGGAGAAGGCCGTCTACGCGCACTCGTATGCCGCGACCGGCGCCGTGCAGTGCGGCTTCTGCACCCCGGGCATGGTGATGGCCTCCAAGGCCCTGCTCGACAAGACCCCCGAGCCCAGCCGCGACGACATCACCAAGGCGCTGCGCACCGACATCTGCCGGTGCACCGGCTACCGGCAGATCGTCGACGCCGTGTCGCTGGCCGGTGAGCTGCTGCGCAGTGGCGCCGAGTTGCCCGTGGCCGTCGACCGGATGCGCGTGTCCGACAGCGCCCCCCGGCCCGACGCGGCCGCCAAGGTGCTGGGCACCGGCCTGTTCACCGACGACGTGCGCATCCCCGGCATGGTCTTCGCCAAGGCGCTGCGCTCACCCACCGCCCGCGGCCTGTTCAAGAGCATCGACGTGAGCAAAGCTGCCGCACATCCGGATTGCCTCGCCGTGCTGACCGCGGCCGACGTGCCGGAGAACAAGCTCGGCCACATCGTGCACGACTGGGACGTGATGATCCCGGTCGGCGAGTGCACCCGCTACGTCGGTGACGCCCTGGCCCTCGTCGCGACCGCCGACGAGAAGAAGCTCGACGAGATCCTCTCCCTCATCGAGATCGACTACGAGCCGCTCACCCCCGTCACCTCCCCCCAGATGGCCCTCGATCCGACTGCGCCGCTGGTCCATTCGACCGGCAACATCCTCGACATCGAGCATGTCAAGCGGGGCAACCCCGACAAGGCGATCCGCGAGGCGGCATACCAGGTCACTCGCAAGTTCAAGACTCCGTGGCAGGAGCACGCCTTCATGGAGCCCGAGTGCGCGGTCGCCGAGCCGGTCGCCGACGGCCTGCGCCTCTACACCTCGGGACAGTCGGTCTACGACGAGCAGCACGAGATCGCCCGGATGCTCAAGCTTCCGGTCGAGCAGGTGCGCTCCAGCTCGATGCTCGTCGGCGGCGGCTTCGGCGGCAAGGAGGACATGAGCGTGCAGCACCACGCCGCGCTCATGGCCTGGCACCTGAAGAAGCCGGTACGCGTGAAGTTCTCCCGCACCGAGAGTTTCGCCTACCACGTCAAGCGGCACCCGATGGACATGGAGTTCACCGTCGCCTGCGACGCCAAGGGCAAGCTCACCGCCGTCAAGGTGGTCATCCTCTCCGACACCGGGGCCTACGCCTCGCTCGGCGGGCCGGTGCTGCAACGCGCGTGCACGCACGCCGGTGGGCCCTACGTCGTCGACAACTTCGAGGTCCTCGGCATGGCGCTCTACACGAACAACCCGGTCGCTGGCGCGTTCCGCGGCTTCGGGGTCGTGCAGAGCCAATTCGGCATGGAGACCTGCATCAACGAGCTGGCTGAGCTGGTCGGCCTGGACGCCTGGGAGATGCGCTACCAGAACGTCGTGCGCCCCGGCGACACCCTGCCCAACGGTCAGATCGCCGACGACTCGACCGGCATCGTGGCGGTGCTCGAAGACGTCAAGGGCGAGTTCTACGCCAACCCCAAGGCCGGCCTTGCCATCGGCCACAAGAACACCGGCGTCGGGATGGGCCTGCCGGACATCGGCCGGTGCATCCTGTCAATCGAGTCCGGCCGGGTGCACATCCGCACCTCGGCTGCGTGCATGGGCCAGGGCATCGAGCAGGTCGTCACCCACGTGCTCTGCGAGACCGTACCCGACCTGCGCCTGGACCAGATCGTCTACGAACAGCCGGACACCTCCCGCACCCCCGACAGCGGCACCTCGACCGGCTCCCGGCAGACCCTGTTCAGCGGCGAGGCAACGCGATTGGCCGCGGTGCAGTTGCGTGACGCGCTCGCCGAGGCCGGCTCGCTGGCCGCACTGGAGGGCCGCGAATGGTTTGCTGAGTTCGCCCCCGAGACCGACCCGCTGGACACCCCGAAGAAGAACCCGGTCAGCCACGTCGGCTACAGCTACGGTGCGCAGCTGGTCACCCTCGAGCCCAACGGCGAGGTGAAGAAGGTCCTGGCCGTCTACGACGTGGGCACAGTGATGAACATGCAGGCCGCCGTCGGGCAGATCGAGGGCGGCGTGATGATGGGCCTGGGCTACGGGCTCACCGAGGAGTTCGTCGTCGAGGACGGCATCCCGAAGACCCGCTACGGCCAACTCGGCCTGATCCGGGCCAACAAGATGCCGGAGGTCGAGGTGCGCTTCGTCACCGGCCCCGGCACGCTGCCGTATGCCTACGGCGCCAAGGGCATGGGCGAGATCTGCCTCATCCCCACCGCCCCCGCTGCCGCGGAGGCCTACTACCAGGTCGACGGCAAGCGCCGGTATGCGCTGCCGCTGCGGGGCACGGCATACAAGAAGGACTGACGGTCCAGTCAAGCCCGCCCGCCGGAACACGCCGCCGCCTTCGGAGGCGCAGGTGCCCAGCGCTTCTTTCAGAGTGTCAGGGTGCGCACGGACCCGTCAACGATCACGGTGATCGGTTTGGTCCGATCCACGGTGCTGGGGAGGCTAACGGTAGTCGTCGTAACTACCCCGACGGCAGCAGCCCCGCCAGCCGCCGCCCTCGGGTCAGGCGTCGTGGTGATCCATATCGTGCTCACGTCATTGCGAATACCAGTTGCCTCCCGATATTCTCCACAGCTCACCACATAGAATGATTCCGGCCCCGCCGGCGCGACGAGCGGACAGTCCTCCGGAATAGTCGCGCTCGCCACACCGGGGGCATTCGGAAGTCCCCGACGAACAGGCCCAAGAGCTCCTCCCCCGGAGGGACCGGACGGCGTTTGTCCCGAGCCTGACTCGCGGGAACAACCGGCAAGGGCGATCGCCACAGCCAAGAGAGCTGGGGCGAATCGAGAAGCCCGTCGCGGAATCATGCGACTCCCTCACGGTTGGAGGGTGACGAATCTACCCTGTGTCGCGCGGCTTTCCCAGCTCGACAGGAGTCGCCATGATCCGGTCAGTCGTCGCTGCTCGGAGCGGCGATCGCGTCCTCGAGGTCGCCGTAGGCGACCGGATTCTGGGAGCCGTTCTCCAGCGGATCCGCCTGGCCGATGAGCGGGTGGTCGGGAAGCGGGCGGCCGAGGATGGCGATCCGCTCGCCGTGCAGGGTGATGCCGTCGATGGTGCCGACCATGCGGACCAGCCCGACGCTGGCGACGAGCAGCAGCTGCGAGTCGATGACCCGGGCGGCCTGCATCTTCCAGACGCCACGGCCGCGCAGCCACACCTCGGCGGGGGTGAGCCCCTCACGGAAACCGACCCGCTCCCGGCCCAGGGCGTCGCCGCTGACCGCCGGGATGTCCGGGCCCAGGCGCACCCGCACCGCGCGGGAGCCTTGGCGCACCGGGTCGGGGAAGCTGAAACCGAGCCGCTCCAGCACGGCGCGCTCGTCGTCTTTCTTGGTCTGGGCGGAGGCCGCCAGGACGCTGGCGATCATCGCCTGATGCTGACCGTCGAGGGCGTCCCAGCGGGCGCCGAAGGTCTCGACGCTGGCCGAGCCGTCCGAGCGGTGACCGCCGATGTCGGCGCAGATCCCCAGGAAGGCCCGCTCGGTGCTCGACCAAATACCTTGGGCCGCAATGACGGCCACCCGTGACCAGTCGATCTCCCCGCTGTCGATGCCGGAGCCGACGAAGCCGGCGAGCTTGGCCAACAGCGACGGCGAGCTCGCCAAGAGGGCCAGGGCATCGGCCTCGGCCTGGGAGCGCAGCGCGGTCATGGCGTCAGCATACGCCGACCATGACCAAGGTCTGTAGACAGTGGGCAAAGTCTCTACTACTGTTCTTCCTGTCGGAGCCACCCGCGAGCAGGTCGGACCACGCAGATCCGCCGGCCCCGCCGCATACCCACGAGGAGACACCGAGATGACCTTCCAGCAGCAGTTGCAGACCTTGGCCGGGTTGACCCACTCCGGCCTCTACCAAAAGGACTTCCTGCTGACCTGGGACAAGACCGAGGACGAGATCCGCTCGGTCGTCGCAGTCGCCGACGCCCTGCGCGCCCTGCGCGAATCCGGTCGCAGTGCAAGGATCTTCGACTCCGGATTGGCTATCTCGCTGTTCCGTGACAACTCCACCCGCACCCGCTTTTCCTTCCAGTCCGCCGCCAACCTGCTCGGTCTGGAGGTCGCCGACTTCGACGAGGGCAGCTCACAGGTCGCGCACGGCGAGACGGTCCGCGAGACCGCGAACATGATCTCCTTCATGGCCGACGTCGTCGGCATCCGCGACGACATGTACATCGGCAAGGGCCACACCTACATGAAGGACTTCGCCCAGTACGTCGACGAGGGGCACGCTGCGGGCGTCCTGGAGCAGCGCCCCACCCTGGTCAGTCTGCAGTGCGACATCGACCACCCGACCCAGTCGACCGCCGACCTGCTGCACCTCGTGCACACCTACGGCAGCCTGGAGGCGTTGCGCGGCAAGAAGCTCGCGATGACCTGGGCCTACTCCCCCAGCTACGGCAAGCCGCTCTCGGTGCCCCAGGGCATGATCGGCCTGATGACCCGCTTCGGGATGGACGTCGTGCTGGCCCACCCGCAGGGCTACGACGTGATGGCCGAGACCCGCGAGGTCGCTGCCGCCAACGCGGCCGCCTCCGGCGGCTCGTTCAGCGTTACCAACTCGATGGCTGACGCCTTCGCCGGCGCTGACATCGTCTGCCCGAAGAGCTGGGCGCCATTCGCCGCGATGCAGGAGCGCACCGACCTCTACGGCGCCGGCGACCGCGACGGCATCAAGGCCTTGGAGCAGCGGCTGTTGGCCCAGAACGCCGAGCACACGGACTGGACCACGACGCAGGCGCTCATGGACACCACGAAGGACGCTCTCTACATGCACCCACTTCCGGCCGACATCACCGGTGTCTCGTGCAAACAGGGCGAGGTCGACGCCGACGTCTTCGACCGCTTCCAGGTGCCGATGTACAAGCAGGCCTCCAACAAGCCCTACTCGATCGCCGCGATGATCTTCCTGCAGAAGGTCGCCGACCCGGTGGCCAAGCTGCAGCAGCTCTGGGACGCCGACGTGCGCCGCTGGCAGGGCTGAGCCCACCTCCCACCCAAAGACTTTCGCCCCCACGAGCATCAGGAGAGATTGACATGGCCACGATTGCCGACATCGACTACGACCGGGTCAAGCAGGTCGCCGAGAGCTACCGGACCGACATGGTCGCCTTCTTGCGCGCCCTCATCCTCAACAAGGGCACCAGCTGCCAGGAGGAAGCCAAGAGCCGCCTCATTGTCGCCGAGATGGACAAGCTCGGCTACACCAAGACCCGGATCGACGGCCTCGGCAGCGCGATCGGCTACATGGGCGACGGCCCGACCCTCATCGCCTTCGACGGGCACATCGACACCGTCGGCGTCGGCAACATCAACAACTGGAACTTCGACCCCTTCGAGGGCATGGAGGACGACGAGGTCATCGGTGGCCGCGGCGGCTCTGACCAGCTCGGCGGCGTCGTGTCGGCCGTCTACGGCGGCAAGATCGCCAAGGACCTGGGCCTGCTGTCGGACAAGTACACCTACATGGTGACCGGCACTGTGCAAGAAGAGGATTGCGACGGCATGTGCTGGCTCTACCTCATCGAGGAAGAGGGCGTGAAGCCTGACTTCGTCCTGTCCACCGAGCCCACCGACAACGGCATCTACCGCGGCCACCGGGGCCGGATGGAGATCCGCGTCGACGTCTCCGGCGTCTCCTGCCACGGCTCGGCCCCTGAGCGCGGCGACAACGCGATCTACAAGATGGCCGAGATCCTGCTCGACGTGCGCGAACTGAACGACAAGCTGCACTACGACGAGTTCCTCGGCAAGGGCACCGTCACCACCTCGGAGATCTTCTTCACCTCCCCCTCACGGTGCGCGGTGGCCGACTCGTGCGCCATCTCGCTGGACCGGCGCCTCACCTGGGGCGAAACCTGGCAGAGCGCCATCGCCGAGATCGAGGCGCTGCCCTCGGTGCAGAAGTGGGGCGCCAAGGTGTCGATGTACGAATACAAGGCCACCGCCTGGACCGGCAAGGACTACGGCCAGGAGTGCTACTTCCCGACCTGGGTAAACGAGGAGTCCGACCCGCACGTCGCCGCGGTCATCGAGGCCCACCGCGGCCTCTACGGCGAGCCGCACGTCGACAAGTGGACCTTCTCGACCAACCTCGTGGCCACCGCCGGCCGCCACGGCATCCCCGGTGTCGGCTTCGGCCCAGGCAAGGAGGCCCAGGCGCACGCCCCGAACGAATTGCAGTGGAAGGACGACCTGGTGCGCTGCGCCGGCCTGTATGCCGTGCTGCCCACCATCTACTGTGAGCGCACCCAGGGCTGAGCGGAGTCCGCGCAGATGTCTCGCATCCTCGTCTCCCTCGGTGGCAACGCCCTGGGCACCGACTTCGACGAGCTCGTCACGTCGGTCGGGGTCGTCGCCAAGCCGATCGTCGAGCTGTTCGTCGGCGGCCACGAAGTCGTCGTCTGCCACGGCAACGGCCCACAGGTAGGCATGATCAAGTCCTCCATCGACCGGGGCAAGGCCGACTACCACCACCCACTCATGCCGCTATCGGAAGCGGTGGCGATGAGTCAGGCCTATATCGGCTACCACCTGCAGAACGCGATCGAGAACCAGTTGCACGCCCAAGGCCTGGACATCGCCAAGTCGGTCTGCACGGTGATCACGCGGGTGCAGGTCGACCCCGCCGACCCGGGCTTCACGCGGCCCACCAAACCGATCGGTGCCTTCTTCACCGAGGCCGAAGCGCAGCCGTTGCGCTCGGCCGGCAAGGTCATGATCGAGGACTCCGGCCGTGGCTACCGCGAGGTCGTCGCCTCGCCCATGCCCGTCGACATCCTCGAGAAGGACGCCATCCTCGACATGATCAACGACGGGCACATCGTCATCGCCGGTGGCGGCGGCGGCATCCCGATCGTGTTCCGGGACAACTGGTACAAAGCGGTCGACGCGGTCATCGACAAGGACCACGTCTCGGTCATGCTGGCCGCCGACGCCGGGTGCGACGCGCTGGTCATCCTCACCGGCGTGGAGAAGGTCGCAGTCGACTACAACACGCCCACCCAGCGCGACCTCGACGAGCTGACCCTGGCGCAAGCCCAGGAATACATCGAGCAGGGCCAGTTCCCCGAAGGCTCGATGTTGCCCAAGATCCAGGCCGCGATGCGCTTCACCAGTTCCGGCCCCGGTCGGCGCACCCTCATCACGTCCCTCGACAAGCTCGTCGAGGGGCTGGAGGGCCAGACCGGCACCTGGGTGGTGTCGTAGCACGAGCATCTGCGGTATGCCGCGTCGGCTCACCGCGAGCGGCAGCCGCATGGCATACCGAAAAGCTTTTCGACACGAAGAGATTGGAAGACCAGTGACCACCACCGCCCCCGTCCCCGAGTCCCTGCACGCCGCGCTGGAGGATCAGTTCGGCCTGGCCGATCGGATCGTCAACGAGGACGTGTTGCGCGCCAGCGTGCAGCGTTTCCGTGAGCGGGGCATCACGCTGCCGACCTTCGCCGAGCTGGCCGACCCGTCGCTCATCCCGACCGACCGGGTCGGCGACGCCGACCCACAGGGCCCGGACGCACGCAACCTGTGGCGGGTCACCTGGTTCAACGACAAGCAAGGGCGTCGGGTCGAGGTGCCCGAGCACGTGGTGTTGCCCACGGAGCTCACCGGCATCGCCAGCCCCATCGTCGTGCTCTTCGGCAATCGCTTCCCGATGATCACCGCCCACAAGGTGCTCGCGGCATACGCCTGTCTGGCACCCCGGTTGGTGACCGGCCAGTTCGACCCGACGCGCCACCGCGCGATCTGGCCGTCGACCGGCAACTACGCCCGCGGCGGGGTCGCGATCAGCCGGCTGATGGGCTGCCGGGGCGTCGCCATCCTGCCTGAGGGCATGAGTCAGGAGCGTTTCGACTGGCTGGACCGCTGGTGCGAGAACCCAGCCGAGGACGTCATCAAGACGGTCGGCACGGAGAGCAACGTCAAGGAGATCTACGACGCGTGCAACGAGCTGGCCAAGGACCCCGGCAACTTCATCTTCAACCAGTTCGCCGAGTTCGGCAACCACCTGGCTCACTACACGGTGACCGGCGCCGCGTTGGCCAAGGTCTTCGAGCACGTCAAGGCAACCAGTGGCCGCGACTACCGGCTGGCTCTGATGACCAGCTCCACCGGCTCGGCCGGCACCATCGCGGCCGGTGAATACCTCAAGGACGTCTACGGCACAAAGGTGTTGGCCGCGGAGGCCCTGGAGTGTCCGACGCTGCTGGAGAACGGTTTCGGCGAGCACAACATCCAGGGCATCGGCGACAAGCACCTGCCGCTGATCCACAACATCATGAACCACGACATGGTCGCCGCAATCAGCGACGTCGCCACGGACCAGCTCGAGGTGCTCTTCACCAGCGAGGTCGGCAAGCGCTACCTCGTCGGCAAGGGCGTGCCGCAGGAGGTCGTCGACCAGCTCGTCGACTTCGGCCTGTCCTCGATCTGCAACATGCTCTCGGCCATCTCCGCCGCCAAGGTGCTCGACCTCGGCGCCGACGACGTCATCATCACGGTGGCCACCGACGGCTCGCAGATGTACCCCTCGGAGATCGCCAAGATCACCGAGCGCGACTTCGGCGGCGAGTTCACCGAGCTGCACGCCGCCGAGGTGTGGGGCCGGCACCTGGCCAACGTGCCAACCGACGCGACCCTCGAGCTGACCGAGAAGGACCGCAACCGGATCTTCAACCTCGGCTACTACACGTGGGTCGAGCAGCAGGGCACCCCATTCGAGCTGTTCCAGCAGCGTCGCTCGCAACAGTTCTGGCGCGAGCTGCGCCCCTTCGTGCAGCGCTGGGACGCGATGATCACCGACTTCAACGCCCGGATCGCTGCAGGCAGCCAGTCGTGACCATCCCCGACCCCGCTGGGGCTGCCCTGGATCTGTCGGGCAGCTCCAGCGGCTCGGGCACGGGTATGCCGCGGCGCGGCACGGTTGTCGGGTATCGCTGCGCCACGTGCGGCCACGAGGTCGAGGTGGACACGGTGCACCCGTGGCGCTGCCCCGCTGCCGCGGACGGCGACCACCACCATGTGCTGCACCCGGTCGTCAGCGGGCCCGACCCACAGCTGCTTGACGATCCGAATCCCTTTGTAACCTATGGTCCTTCGATGGCCTGGTGGGCCTTCGCCCAGGCGCACGGGATGACCGACGCCCAGTGCGTCGAGCTGGCCCGGGAGGTGGCCGACGGCTTCCACGTCACGCCCTGCGGCCCACACGAGCAGCTCGCGCAGCGGCTCGGCGCCACGCCCGGTCAGGTGTGGGTCAAGGACGAGACGGGCAACGTCGGCGGCAGTCACAAGGCCCGTCACCTCGTCGGCATCCTGCTGCATCTGCGCGCGGCCGAGCAGCTCGGTCTGGTCGGCCCGGCCGCCGGCCCCGCAGCAGCGTCTCGCCCGCCGCTGGCCATCGCCTCGTGCGGCAACGCCGCGATCGCTGCGGCGACATTGGCCCGACGCGCCGCGTGGCCGTTGCAGGTCTACGTGCCGGACACGGTCAGTGAGACCGTCGCAGGCTTGTTGGAATCACTTGGCGCCCAACTGAATCGGTGCCCACGAGTGCCCGGTCAGCTGGGCGATCCGGCGGTCCTGGCCTTCCGCGCAGCGGTCACGGCGGGCGCGATCCCGTTCAGTGTGCAGGGCCCGGAGAACGGCCTGTGCCTCGACGCCGCCCGGACCCTCGGCTGGGAACTCGCCGATGCCCTGGACACCGATCCTCACGACGGCCCGACCCGGGTGCTCGTGCAGGTCGGTGGCGGGGCGCTGGCCGCTTGTGTCGGGTGGGGATTGGGCCCATCGTTGCGTCTCGACACGGTGCAGACCGAAGGCGGCGCGCCGCTGCAACGGGCCTGGTCACGCGCTGGTGAGGTCGCCACCGACGAGCTCGGTGGCCGCTGGAGCGATCTCATGACCCCCTGGGTCGACCCGCACTCGCTGGCCGACGGCATCCTCGACGACGAGACCTACGACTGGCAGGCCGATGTCGCAGTGATGCGCGCGTGCGGCGGCGAGCCGATCGTCGCGCCCGAGGCGGCCGTCGTCGAGGCATACGAGCTGGCGACCGAGTTGGGAGCGGCAGTGAGCCCGACCGGCTCCGCCGGGCTGGCCGGCCTGCTGCCGCCCACCCCCGGTGCCGGGATCCGCGAGGGCGAACGGGTGGTCATCCTCTTCACCGGCGTGGCGCGCTGAAGTGAGTCGCCCCCGCGCCTCGCGCGCGCGAGCGCCTCGAACCCGCGAGTAACCGCTTGAGTGTTCACTTTTCCCGTGACGTGGGTCGCAAGTCACGGGAAACGGGCCTTGAGTGTGCACATTTCGCGGTCAGCCGTGCACCCGGTCGCCGTCGATCCAGACCCCGGCGACGTCCATCGGCGAGGCCAGGGTGAAGACCCGGGCGACCGCGTCGGTCTCGCTCTCGGCGTGGCGTAGTGGCACCTCCAGCGGGCTGCTGGGCGCCGGGCGCACCCATACCGCGTCGAAGCGCCGACCGACTGACAGGTGACCCACCTCGGCCAGCCCGAGGGCGTCGGCGCCGGCGGCGGTGGCCAGCCAGAGCAACTCGGTGGCGCCCAGCGGCACGCCGGCCGGGCCGAGCAGCTGCTGCACGAAGAAGGCCTGCAGCCCCTCGCGCAGCATGCTGAAACTCGTGCCGCCGCCGACGTCGGTGCCCAGGGACACCCGCACGCCCTGCTCCAGGTGCCGGCGCATCGGGAACAGGCCACTGCCCAGTCCGCTGTTGCTGCTCGGGCAGTGCGCCACCACTGCCCCGCGCTCGGCGAGCACTCGCAGCTCTGCGTCGTCGGCGTGCACGTTGTGCGCCAACACGGTATGCCGCCCCACCAGCCGGTGCCGGTCGTAGCTGTCGACATAGCCGGTGCCGAAACGCGTTCGCACCTGGGCGATCTCGACGGGGTTCTCGTTGACGTGCGAGGTGAACAGTGCCCCGGGCACCGCGTCGAGCACGTCGGCGCAGGACGCCAACATGGCATCGGTGCACGACAGGCTGAAGCGCGGCGTCACGGCATACCGGAGCCGACCGTGCCCGTGCCACCGGCGGGCCAGGGTGAGGCTCTCCTGCCGAGCCAGCTCGGGCGTGATCAACAGGTCGTCGCGCAGCACCAGGTCGCTGACGACCAACCCCGAGGTGACCCGCAGCCCGACCCGCTCGGCGGCCTCGAAGAGCGCCGAGACGGCATCCGGGAAGTGCGCCCCGAAGACCAGCGCGCTCGTCGTGCCCGCGCGGGCCAGCCCCGTGACGAACTCGGTCGCCACGACGTTCGCGTATGCCGCGTCGGCCAGCCGGGCCTCCTCGGGCAGGGCCCGCTGCTGCAGCCAGTCCAACAACGGCATACCGAGGCTGCCGACAATGCGCACCTGAGGGAAGTGCACGTGGGTGTCGACGAAGCCGGGCAGCACCACCCCGCCACGCAGGTCGAGCACCGGCTCCTGCGGCCACTCCTGCTGCAGGACGGCGAAACCGCCTCGGGCCGTGATGATCCCGTCGCGCACGAGCAGCCCCCCGTCGCTCTCGGTGCGCATCACGCCCCCGCGGAAGGGGTCGCTGGGCGTGTCGGCGAGGAAGCCACGCACGAGGGTCACGGGCTCACCTCGACGATCGTCAGGTCGGCGGTGATCCGGCGGATCAGGTCGACGGCCACCGCCAACGCGATGGCCGCCGGCTCCTTGCCGGGCACCGTGGGGTCACCGATCGGGGTGGTGATCCGGGCGGTCGTCTCGGGCCCGTGGCCCCACTCCTGCAGGGCGCGCTCGATCCGGCGCCACTTGGCCCGGGAGCCGATCAGCCCGATCGAGGCGAAGTCGCCTCGGCGCAGGGCGGCGTCACAGACCGCGGCATCCTCGCCGTGGTCATGCGTCATGACCAGCAAGTGGGTGCCGGTGGGGAGCTCGGCGAGCACCGGCTCCGGCCACGGCGCCTCGTGCCAATGCACTCGTGCGACGGCGTCATCGAGCGCTGGCACACCTGCCGCAGAGGCGAATTCAGCCCGCCCGTCGATGAGGTGCAGCTCCAGGTCATGCCTGGACAGGATGCGGGCGAGCTCGCGACCGACGTGACCCATCCCGACGATCGCCACGCAGCCGACCACCGGCAACACCTCCAACAACACCGTCGTCGTCCCGCCGCAGCACTGTCTGCCGAACGGCGAGTCGGCATGCTCGGTGAGATCCTGCGACAGGGTCTCGACGCCGTGGCCACCGCCGGCCAACAGCTCACGAGCGCGCCGCACCGCGACCGCCTCGAGGTTGCCGCCGCCGATACTGCCCCACTGCCGGTCCGGGCCGACGACCAGCTTCGCGCCGGGCCGTCGGGGCGCGTGGCCGCGCACCGCGACGAGGGTGACGAGCACGCCGGGCTCGCGCCGCTCCCGCAGCGCCTGCACGGCGTGGACCCAGTTCATCAGTGCCGCGCTGCCTCGCCGCGTCGCACCGCGTGGATCGCCCAGTAGGTGGCCTCTGCGGTGGCCGGCAGGCCGAGCTCGACACCCACGCCCGGGGCACCGAAGGCCCCGACGGCTTGACGGATCGCCTCACGCACCGACATCGCGAGCATCAGCGGCGGCTCTCCGACGGCCTTGCTGCCGTAGACGACACCCTCCTCGGTGGCGTCCTTGAGCAGGGCCACATGAAGCTCCTCGGGCAACTCGCCGATGCTCGGCAGCTTGTAGGTGCTGGCCGCCTGGGTGAGCAGCCGGCCGCGCCGGGGCCCGTCCGAGGTGTCCCACCGCAGCTCCTCCATGGTCATCCAGCCGGCGCCCTGCACGAAGCCGCCCTCGATCTGGCCGATGTCGATGAGCGGCGAGAGGCTGTCACCGACGTCGTAGACGATGTCGACCCGCCGGGTCACCGAGGCGCCGGTAAAGCCGTCGACCTCGACCTCGGTCGCGGCCGCGGCATACACGAAGTACTTGAAGGGCTCGCCGCGCAACGCGACCGGATCCCAATGCAGGCCCTCGGTGCGGTAGAAGCCCATCGCGGACAACTGCACTCGCTGGAAGTATGCCGTGTGGCACAGCGCCGCCCAGCTCAGCGGCGGGGCGTCGCTGCCCTCGGCGCGCACCTGCCCACCCTCGAAGCGAATCGCGTCGCTGGGCATGCCGAAGTGCTTGGCCGCGACCTCGGCCAGTCGGCCCCGGATCTCATCGCACGCGATGCGGGTCGCAGCACCGTTCAAGTCGGCACCCGAACTAGCCGCTGTCGCAGACGTATTGGGCACCTTGTCGGTGCGGGTCGGGGCGATCCGGATGAACGACAACGGCACTCCGAGCGCGCTCGCCGCGATCTGGGCAACCTTCGTGTGCAGCCCCTGCCCCATCTCGGTGCCACCATGCGTCACCAGCACCGACCCGTCCTTGTAGACCAGCACCAGCGCCCCGGCCTGGTTGAAGGCGGTGAGGTTGAACGAGATGCCGAACTTCACCGGGGTGAGCGCCAAGGCCCGCTTGGTGTGCGGGTGTTCGGCGTTCCACGTCTCGATCTGCGCCTGCCGGGTCGGCACGTCGGCGGTCTCCAGCAGCTGACCCCAGACCCGCGGCATCCGCTCGGGGTGGCGCACCGGCTGCCCGTAGGGGGTCGACTGCCCGGCCGAGTAGAAGTTGCGGGCCCGCAGCTGGGCGGGGTCGAGGCCGAGCACCGGGGCGGCTCGGCCGAGGATGTCCTCGACCACGAGCATGCCCTGCGGGCCGCCGAAGCCGCGGAAGGCCGTCTGGGAGGTCTTGTGCGTCTTGGCGATCCGGCCGAGGACCCGGATGTTCGGGATCCAGTAGGCATTGTCGATGTGGCACAGGGCACGAGCCAACACCGGCTCGGACAGGTCGAGGCTCCAGCCGCCGTCGGCGGTGAGTGTGCCGTCGAGGGCCACCAGTTGCCCGTCGGCGGCGAAGCCGGCCCGCCATTGCCCGAGATAGGGGTGACGTTTGCCGCTCATCGTCATGTCGAGAGTGCGGTTGAGCCGCACCCGAACCGGCCGGCCCGTGAGGGTCGCCCCGAGCGCGGCGATCGCCGCGAAACCATGCGGCTGCATCTCCTTGCCCCCGAAGCCCCCGCCCATCCGCAGGCACTGCACGGTGACCTCGTGCGCCGGCCGGCCCAGCACATGCGCGACGATCTCCTGTGTCTCGCTGGGGTGTTGGGTGCTGCTGTGCACGAGGATCTGGCCCGACTCGTCGACGAGCGCAACCGAGACATGGGTCTCCAGATAGAAGTGTTCCTGCCCGCCGATGCGGGTCTCACCGGCCAGCACGTATGCCGCGCCGGCCAGCGCCGCTTCGACGTCGCCCCGCTCAACACTGCGCAGTCCGCCCTGGAAGGACTCGGCGGCGATCGCCTCGTCGATGCTCACCAGCGCCGGCAGCGGTTCGTAGTCGACCCGGACCGCAGCCGCACCCTGGCGCGCGGCCTCCAGGGTCTCACCGAGCACCCAGACGATGGCGTGCCCGTGGAACATCGCCTCGCTGGGGAACAGCGGCTCGTCCTGCTTGATGCCGGCATCGTTGACGCCGGGTACATCGCCAGCGTTCAGCACCCGCACGACACCCGGAAGTCGTTGTGCCGCTGCCGTGTCCACGGAAACGATGCGGGCATGGGCGTGCTCGGACTGCACCGGCCAGGCATGCAGCAAGCCGGGCAGTCGCCCGACCAAGTCGTCGGTGTAGAGCGCTTGACCGGTCACATGCAGGTCGGCGGACTCATGTGGGATCGCCTGTCCGACAACGGAACCGGGCGGTGGTGGGATGAAGCTCATCGGGTCACCTCGGGCGTCGTGGGCTGCTCGTGGAACAGGCGCGGCAGCGACGTGCCGAGCATCGCGCTGCGGTATGCCGCGCTGGCCCGGTGGTCGCTCATCGGCGTGCCCTCACCGGCGAGCACCGCGGCCGCAGCCTCGACGGCCTCTCGGCTCCACGGTCGACCCAGCAGGGCCTGCTCGGTCGCGTTGGCGCGCAACGGAGTCGCCGCGACACCCCCGAGCCCGATCCGGGCCTGGGTGACCACCCCGCCCTCCACCACCAACTGATAGGCGACCGCGACGCTGGAGATGTCGTCGAGGCGCCGCTTGGCGATCTTGTGGAAGGCCGTGACGCCGGGTGCCGGCAGCGCGAAGCGGACCGCCACGATGAGCTCGCCGTCCCGGCGCACCGTCGTGCGATAACCGGTGAAGTAGTCGACCAGGGCCACCTCTCGCCGCCCGTCGGGGCCGGCGAGCTCGATGATGGCATCGAGGGCCAGCAGGGCCGGCGGCGAGTCGCCGATCGGTGACGCCGTGCCGAGGTTCCCCCCGAGGGTGGCCGCATTGCGGATCAGCCGGGAGGAGAACTGCGGGAAGAGCGCGGCGAGCAACGGCACCCTCCCGCGCAGCTGGTGTTCGATCTCGGTGAGGGACAGCGCCGCCCCGATTCGCACCTGGTGCTCGCCGACGGACAGCTCACGCAGCTCGGGCAACCGGTCGATCGCGACGAGCACCGGCGGGCGCAGCATCGCGAGGTTGACCAACACCCCGAGATCGGTGGCGCCGGCGACCGGCACCGCGTGCGGCTCGTCGGCCAGCACCTGCAGGGCCTCGTCGAGGGTGGCCGGTCGCACGAATCGCTGAGCCCCGGCGCTGTCTCGCTGATCGACCGGCGGCGCGGCCGGTGGTTGCTGCGCTCGACGTCGGGCCATCGGGTCGTCGGCGTCCGGCTCGGTGAGCGCCTGAGCAGCCTCGAGAATGGGTCGATAGCCAGTGCACCGGCACAGATTGCCGCTGAGCGATTCGACGTCGAAACCCTCGCCTGGCTGCCTTTCGCGATAGAACTCGCCCGCCATGCTCACGACGAATCCCGGTGTGCAATAGCCACATTGGGAACCACCGCGAGATCCCAGCGCCGACTGCACCGGGTGCAGAGCACCGGGAGCACCGAGCCCTTCCGCGGTGACGACCTGCTGACCGACATACGAGAGTGCCGGCGGCAGACACGAGTTGACCGCGACCCATTGGGTGCCAGGCAGTCCGTCGACCCGTGGGCGCGCCACCAGCACCGCGCAGGCACCGCACTCCCCCTCGGCACAGCCTTCCTTGGACCCGGTGGCACCATGGCCCCGCACGGCATCGAGCAGGCTGGTGTGCGGGGCCGTGGCAGCCAACGTGACCGCCATGCCGTTGACGGTCACCTGCGGGTCGACCATGACTCCTCCTCGAGCCGGGCGCAGCTGTGCCGACGGCACCGCTGACGGACCATCGTAGGGATATCGATGCCCGTCGGCGCCCAAGGCACTCGCGCGTTCATGCGACTGTCGAGGGTCGGATGCCGACATCGGTCGGCGATCATGGGCCCGTCGGGATCAACGTCCCACCCCTCGGGCGCTGAGGGTCCTACGCTGCCTCCAGGGCTCGGGGGGCGCGGGCGACCTGCCCACGTTCTGGCGGGCCACCGTCTGTCGGGAGACGCCCTATGTCATCGGTCAAGACCGCCCCGCAGGTGCATCCGGTCGACGAGAAGCTGCCGGCCAGCCGATTGGCCACCCTTGGTCTACAACACGTACTCGTCATGTATGCCGGTGCCGTCGCCGTCCCACTGATCGTCGGCGGGGCGCTCAAACTCACCCAGGATCAGATCGCCCTACTGGTCAGCGCCGACCTCTTCGCCTGCGGGATCGCCACGCTCATCCAGTCCTACGGCGCGACCCGCTGGTTCGGCATCAAACTGCCGGTCATGATGGGTGTCACCTTCGCGGCGGTCAGCCCGATCGTGGCGTTCGCCAACCGCACCCCCGGCCCTGACGGCGCGCGGGCGATCTTCGGGGCGATCATCGGCGCCGGCGTCATCTCGGTGATCATCGCTCCGCTGGTGAGCCGGATGCTGCGCTTCTTCCCGCCCGTGGTGACCGGCTCGATCATTCTCGTCATCGGGGTCAGCCTGATGCGCATCGGCATCCAGTGGGCGATGAATGGCACGGCCGCCACCGCTCAGACGGTCGACAGCGCGAAACTGGTCGACGCGGTCGACAAGGCCAAGGCCGCCGCGAGCGCCAGCGGTGCGACGATCACATCGGTGCCGATGGCGAACAATCCGAACTACGCGGGCCTGGGCGGGCTCGCCATCTCGGCCTTCGTCCTCATCGTCATCCTGGCGCTGGTGCGCTTCGGCAAGGGCTTCGTGGCCAACATCGCCGTGTTGCTGGGCATCATCGTCGGCTGCGGGCTGGCCGCCCTCCTGGGTCGGATGACCTTCGACAACGTCGGCCGCTCCTCATGGTTCCAGTTCGTGCAGCCCTTCGCCTTCGGCATGCCGACCTTCGACCTCGTCATGATCCTCACGATGTCGATCGTCATGATCGTTGTGATGATCGAGTCGACCGGGATGTTCCTGGCCCTGTCAGAGATGACCGGCAAGCCGATCGGTCAGCCCGAACTGGCCGCGGGCCTGCGCACCGACGGGATCGGCACGCTCATCGGCGGCATCTTCAACACTTTCCCCTACACGAGTTTCAGCCAGAACGTCGGGCTGGTCGGGGTGACCGGGGTGCGCAGCCGGTTCGTCTGCGTGGTCGGCGGGTTCATCCTGATCCTGCTCGGTCTCATCCCGAAGATCGCCGCCCTTGTCGCCGCCATCCCGCAGGTGGTCCTCGGCGGCGCCGGCCTGGTGATGTTCGGTATGGTCGCCGCCACCGGGGTGCGCATCCTGTCCGGGGTCGACTTCGTCAAGCGACACAACAGCCTCTACGTGGTGGCGATCTCGGTCGGCTTCGGCCTCGTGCCGCTCATCGCCCCACGCTGGACCCAGTGGATGCCCGAATGGCTCGGCCCCATCCTGGACTCGGGGATCCTGCTCACCGCGATCAGCGCGGTGCTGCTCAACCTCTATTTCAACGGCGTGAGCGAGGACACTCGCGCGGAGTCGATCGCCGCCGCCAAGGCAGCCGAGGCCTGATCACCGCCACCGACCGGCCGCGCTGAGCACCGCCAGCGCGGCCGGTCCGGCACTCGAGGTGCGCAACACCTCTCGCCCCAACCGCACCGGCAGCCCACCAGCTGCCTCGAAGGCGGCCAACTCGCCTTCACCGATGCCGCCTTCGGGGCCGACGACAACCACGACCCGGCCGGCGTCCGGCAACGGCACGTCGGCCAGCGGCATACCGGCTCCTTCGTCGAGCACCAACCCGAGCGTTGCGTCCGCGAGCAGGCTCACCACGCCCTCCCGCCCGACCGGGGCGAGCACCGGGGGCACCCGGAAGCGGCGGCTCTGTTTGGCGGCTGCTGCCGCGACGGCAGACCAGCGGGCGCGCCCGCGCGCCACCCGATCACCACGCCATTGCACGACACTGCGTGCCGCCTGCCAGGGCACGATGACGTCGACACCCAGCTCGGTGGCGGTCTCCACCGCCGACTCGTCGCGCCCACCCTTGGCAAGGGCCTGGACGAGGACGAACGCCGGGTTCGGTTCCGGCTCGACGTCGACGGTCACGATCCGGGTGTGCACCCGATCGCGGGCGACACCCAGCAGTTCGACGAGGGCTCGGGTGCCGCACCCGTCGGCCAGATAGGCGTGCTCACCGGCATGCAGCCGCAGGGAACCGCCCGCGTGCCGGGCCTCGGCCCCGTCGACGGCGACGACCGCCCCGGGCCCGAGCCCGTCGAGGGTGCCGGGCGGCATGAGGAACAGTGGTGCCGTCATCGGTGGCCTCCTGCGGCTCACGCACCCTTGAAGGCGTCCCGGAGCTTGCCGAGGAAGCCCTTGTCGGTCGGTGCCATCTTCCCCTCGGGCCGTTCTTCACCACGCAGCACCGCGAGCTCACGCAGGAGTTCCTGCTGCGCCTCGGTGAGCCGGGTGGGGGTCTGCACGTCGGCATGCACGATGAGGTCGCCCCGACCCGAGCCGCGCAGGTGGGTCACCCCCAGGCCACGCAGGGTCTGGGTGTCGCCCGGCTGAGTGCCAGGTCGGACGTCCAAGGGGCGGGCCCCGTCGAAGGTCTGCAGCTCGATCGTCGTGCCGAGGGCGGCGGCGGTCATCGGCAGCTCGACCCGACAGTGCAGGTCGTCGCCGCGGCGGGTGAACGTGGGGTGCGCCTCGACCCGGACCTCGACATAGAGATCACCGGCCGGGCCGCCCCCGGTACCTACCTCACCCTCGCCGGCCAATTGGATACGGGTGCCGGTGTCGACCCCGGCCGGCACCTTGAGCGTCAACGGCCGGCGAGTGCGCACCCGGCCCTCTCCGGAGCACTCGAAACATGGGTGGGTGATCGTCGAGCCATAGCCGTGGCAGGCCTGGCAGGGGCGTGAGGTCATCACCTGGCCCAGGAACGACCGCTGCACGGTCTGCACCTCCCCACGCCCGCCGCACAGCACGCAGGTGCCCAAGCCGGTGCCGGGTTGGCAGCCGTCACCGTGGCAGGTCGAACAGCGCACCGCGGTCTCGATGGTGAGCTCCTCCTCGCACCCGAACACGGCGTCGGCGAGGTCGATCTGCATCCGCACCAGGGCGTCCTGGCCGCGATGGCTGCGTGAGCGCGGGCCGCGCGCTGCCGCCCCGCCGCCGAAGAAGGCGTCCATGACGTCGCTGAACGAGAACCCCTGCCCGCCGAAGCCACCGGCCCCACCACCGGTCGCGAACGGGTCGACACCCAGGTCGTAGGAGTGCCGCTTGTCCGCGTCGCCGAGCACCTCGTAGGCCCGTGACACTCGCTTGAACTGCTCCTCGGCGTCCGCACCCTGGTTGACGTCGGGATGCAGCTTGCGTGCCAGGCGCCGGTAGGCCCGCTTGATCTCCTCGGCGCTGGCGTCGCGGGCGACGCCCAGGTCGGCGTAGTAGTCGTTCACGGTGTCCTTCGGATCGGGTCGGCGGCAGATGGTGCGGTCACTGGTCCAGCACCTCGGAGACGTAGTGGGCGACGGCACGCACCGTCGCCATCGCGGTCGGATAGTCCATCCGGGTCGGCCCGAGCACCCCGAGCCCGGCCACCAGTTCGGCGCCACTGCCGTAGGCACTGGACACCATCGAGGTGCTGGACAGGCCGACATGCTCATTCTCGTGGCCGATCGTCACGGCCACGGAGCCGGGAGCCGGCTGCGTCGAGCCGTCGCCGAGCTGGCCGAAGAGCTTGAGCAGCACGACATGCTCCTCGAGGGCTTCGAGCACGGGCGCGATGGTCCGTGGGAAGTCGGCGCCGAAGCGAGCCAGATTGGAGGTGCCGGCCAGCACCACACGCTCCTCCCGCTCCTCCATAAGCACGGTGTCCAGCGTGCCGAGCACCGCTCGCACCAGGTCACGCTCGCCCGGCTCGAAGCGCTCCGGCAGCGACTGCAACCGGCTCGCCGCTTCCGGGAAACCACGCCCCGAGGCCTCGGCGAGCACCTCAGCGCGCACCCGTGCGACGAGCGCCGAACCCTCCTCGTCCTCGAGCGCCCGTGCGCTGTCGAGGATGCGTTGCTCGACCCGGCCGGTGTTGGCGATGAGGATGACCATGAGTCGCCGCCCGCCGAGAGGCACCAGCTCGATGTGACGCACCGAGGAGCGGGACAGCGACGGGTACTGCACGAGCGCGACCTGATGGGTCAGCGACGCGAGCAGGCGAACGGTGCGGTCGACGACGTCGTCGAGGTCGACCGCGCCGTGCAGGAAACGCCCGATCGCTACGCGTTCGGCCCCTGACATCGGTTTGATGGCGCTGAGCCGGTCGACGAAGAGGCGATAGCCGGCATCGGTCGGCACCCGCCCCGCGGAGGTATGGGGGGCGTGGATGAGCCCCTCCTCCTCGAGCATCGCCATGTCGTTGCGCACCGTCGCGGCAGACACCCCGAAGTGGTGACGCTCGACGAGCCCCTTGGAGCCCACCGGCTCGGAGGTCCGCACGTAGTCCTGGACGATGGCGCGCAGGACGGCCAGGCGGCGTTCTTCGCTCACTCGACCTCCCTCTCCCCGACCTCGCGACCGTGCTCCGCGCGCCGGCTGTCTGGCACTCTCACAACGCGAGTGCCAAGTCTACGTCCGTATGCCGCGCGCTGCGCGCCTGCGGTGACCGCGCCGCCGCAGCCCATAGCCTCTTCGGGTGGATCGCTACCGCGCCGATGTGCTCGCCGGCGACTGGCGCCGAGCCGGTCGCCCCCAGGCCCGGGACCTGCCGGCGGAGCTCGGGTTGGTCGTCGAGGACGTGCAGTCCGGCTGGTGCGGTGCGGTGACTCGCGTCGAGAAGGCCGGCGGGATGCACGTGGTGCACCTGCAGGACCGGCACGGGCGCACGCGGGGCTTCCCGCTGGGGCCCGGGTTCCTGCTGGACGGGCAACCGGTGGTGCTCACCGCTCCGGTGATCGTGCAGCGAGCCAGGCTCGAGCAGGCCCGGCGGGCCGCCGCGCGCACGGCCAGTGGCTCGGTGGCGGTGCCCGACGCCCGCGCCAAGGTCGCGGCCGGCTCCCGGATCTGGGTCGAGGGCCGCCATGATGCGGAACTCCTGGAGAAGGTGTGGGGCGCCGATCTTCGCGTGGAGGGGGTCGTCGTCGAGGCCCTCGACGGCATCGACGATCTCGCCAAGGCGGTGCGTGACTTCCGACCGGGCCCCGGCCGGCGCCTGGGTGTCCTCGTGGACCACCTGGTCCCCGGCACCAAGGAATCGGCCATCGTCGCGGCCGCCCGTGCCCTGGGTGCTCCCGGAGACGATGTGCGGGAGCACGTGTTGATCCTCGGCCACCCCTATGTCGACGTGTGGCAGTCGATCCGACCCGAGCGGTTGGGCTGGCAACGGTGGCCCGTCATCCCGCGCGGCACGCCGTGGAAGCACGGCATCTGCGAAAGCCTCGGCTGGCCGCACGAGACCCCTACCGACCTAGCGGACGCCTGGGCCAGGCTCCTCCGAACGGTTCGACATTACGCCGATCTGGAGCCTTCTCTGCTCGGAAGGGTCGAGGAACTCATAGACTTCGTGACCGCCCCGACGCCTTGACCAGGGGCCCCAAGACCGTCGCATCCGCATGGCACGGTCGGACAGGACAGGACATCGCATGAGCACCAGCCCGCAAGACCCGAACCCGTACGGCGCGACCCCGCCGCCCCCGCCGCCCCCGTGGCCGGCCACGACGCCCCCTCCCGCCGCCCCCGTCCCGCCCACCGGGCCCACGTATGCCGCCGACCCGAGCGCGGGAGCCGGCTACCAGCACGTCCCCCCGGCCTACCCCCCGCAGGGCTACGCGCCCACCGGGGCGCCCGGGCAGACGCCGCTGAACCCGGCCGAATCACGGCAGTTCGCGATGTTCGGCCACCTCGGCGGCATCATCCTGGGCTTCCTCGGCCCGCTCATCGTCATGCTCGTCTGGGGGCCACGTGACGCCTTCACCAAGGACCAGGCGACCGAGGCACTCAACTTCCAGATCACCCTCGCCATCGGCTACATCGCCGCGATGATCCTCGCGTTCATCCTCCCGATCCCGTTGTGGTTCGTCGTGGGGATCGCCGGTCTCGTGTTCGCTATCCTCGGCGGCCTCGAAGCCAACAAGGGCGTGGTCTACCGATACCCGTTCGCGCTGCGCTTGGTGAAGTAGTCCTCAGGTCGACGTGAGCCGGCGCACCACCGCGTCGGCCAGCAGCCGGCCGCGTCGGGTGAGCAGCACCCGACGCGGGCCGGCTGCCCCCAGGGCGGCCGCTCCGTCGATCAGGCCGTCGGCCAACAGCTGTGCCACGGCCGGTCCGGCGCCGGCCGGGAGGTCCGCGACCGGCAGCCCCTCGGCCAGGCGCACCCCCAACAGGATGCGTTCGTCGAGCCGCTGGCGCGCGGTGAGCACCTCCCGCCCGGCGGCCGGACTGGCCCCCGCGGCGAGCCGCGCGGCATACGTCGCCGGGTGTTTGACATTCCACCAGCGCACCCCACCGACGTGGCTGTGCGCGCCCGGGCCGAAGCCCCACCAGGTGCCGTCCCGCCAGTAGCCGAGGTTGTGCCGGCAGGCATCGGTGGCCGACCGGGCCCAGTTGCTCACCTCGTACCAGTCGTAGCCCGCGGCGTGGAGCAGGTCGTCGGCGAGCTCGTACTTGTCGGCCGCCTCGTCATCGTCGGGCGCGGCCACCTCACCACGGCGCACCCGGGCCGCCAGTCGGGTGCCCTCCTCGACGACCAGGGCATAGGCCGAGATGTGCTGTGGGGCAAGCGAGATCGCGGCTGCGAGGCTGCGCTCCCAGTCCCCGATCGTCTCCCCGGGTGTGCCGTAGATGAGATCCACGCTCACCGCAAGCCCCGCGCCGCGCGCCGCCGCCACGGCGCGGGCCACCCCCGCCGGGTCATGGGTGCGCTCCAAGGTGGCCAACACATGGGGAACCGCCGACTGCATCCCCAGGCTGACCCGCCCGAAGCCAGCCGCGGCCAACTCCTGCGCCAGCTGTGGGGTCATCGTGTCCGGGTTGGCCTCGATCGTCACCTCTGCGTCACCGGCCAGACCCCAACACCGGCGGATGCCGTCCAGGAGCCGGGCCAGGTCCTGGGCCGGGAGCAGGGTCGGGGTGCCGCCGCCGAAGAAGACCGTCTGCACGGCCGGCAGCGGTGAGCGCCGGGCTCCGGGTCCAGGCGCAGCCGGGTCGGGCCCACCCGCGGCGGACCCACCCGACTGGAGCACCCGCGCGGCGAGGCCCAGCTCGGCGAGCACCCCGGCAACGTAACGCTGCGGGGTCGCGCCCGGTCGGCCGGTGAGCTCGGCGGGCGCGTAGGTGTTGAAGTCGCAGTAACCACAGCGGACCCGGCAATAGGGCACATGGACGTAGACGCCGAATGGCCGGTTGCCGAGGTCGGCCAGCGCGTCCGCCGGCAGCTGCCCGGAGGCGGGCGGCGACTCCCCTTCGGGCAGGCTCGGCGGCATACCGGCCAGCTTCTCACCCGGCCCGCCCGCCGGGCCCGCGAGCGACCCGCCAAAGGGTCGCGGCGGGTCAGCTGGTGGGCGTGGTTCATCTTGCGGGTCGAGAAGCCCGGGGGCCGGCTGCGGCGTGTCGCTCCGACACGCCGGGGCCGCCGCGCCGGTACCCAAATCGACCCCAACGACCCCTTGTGGTGGGTTCCCAGCGGGCGTAGAAATAGCCCTACGCCAGCGGCTCCGGCCAACGGCCAGCGCGAGACTCGCAGTCGAAAACTCCTCCGGGAGTAGGCGATTCGTGGTCTTTCGTGATCGGTTGGGCCCTCGGCCCGACCACCTGCTCGAACTTCGGTTCGGCAGCCGCTCGGGACGTGCGCCCGGGCACCCGCTGCGGGGTTCGCCCCACGGCACACCGACCTTCGGGTCGGAGAGCACCGGCTTCGGTCGGCGCTCGACGCCGGCTCCGGCCGTGCGTCCGAAGGGCCCCGGAGACTCATACTCTCCGGGGCCCTTCACCTGTCATACCCAGGGTCGCTCCCCCGGCGGGCCGCCGGGCACCACCTCGGTTACCGCGGCACGGCGTAAGGTCGAGACCGTGCACGAGATCCGCTGGATCAGCCTCGCGGGCCTGGCCAATCTGCGTGATGTCGGTGGACTGCCCACACTCGACGGCGCGATGATCGCTCCCGGTCGGTTGCTGCGTTCGGACAACCTGCAGGACCTGCCCGCCGACACCCAAGCGCGGCTCGTCGACGATCTCGGAGTCACCGACGTCATCGACCTGCGCACGTATGTCGAGATAGCCCGGGAGGGCAGCGGCCCGTTCGTCGGGCACGAGCGGGTGCGCACCAGTCACTTCACCCTGTATGCCGACGACACCGGCCAGCGCGGCATACCGCAGCTGCCGGACGGCCCGGACGACGCGCCGACCGATCCGGAGCTGCCCTGGGTGGTCAAGGACCGCAAGGCGCAGGCCGCCGGGCGGCCGGCCTTCGCTGACCCGGAGGTCGACCACGACACGAGGTGGTCCGGGCACTACTTGGACTACCTGCGCGAACGGCCCGACTCGGTCGTCGGGGCGCTGCGCACGATCAGCATGGCCGAGGGCGCGGTGCTGGTGCATTGCGCGGCCGGCAAGGACCGCACCGGCACCATCGTCGGACTCGCCCTCGCCGCAGCGGGCGCGCAGCCCGAGGCCATCGCGCGTGACTACGCCGCCACCGCGGAGCGCCTCGAGGCCGTCCTCGCGCGACTGCGCACCAGCCCTGCGTATGCCGCGCAGCTGGCCGGCCAGAGCCTGGCCCAGCAGACCCCCCGGGCCGAGACGATGCGCACGATGCTGCAGGCCCTGCAGCGGCGCTACGGCGGCGCCCTCGGCTGGTTGGGGCAGCACGGCTGGACCGCCTCGGACACCGCCGCGTTGCACGCCAAGTTGCGCAGCTGACCCCGGCGACGTGGGAGACTGACCCGAACCCTGCTCCCGTCACCCACGAGGTCCCTGTGTCACCGATGGCCCGCACCGGGCTCCCGCCCCATGCGACCCCACCGGAGCGCATCCGCAACTTCTGCATCATCGCCCACATCGACCACGGCAAGTCGACCCTGGCCGACCGGATGCTGCAACTGACCGGCATCGTCGACTCCCGCGCGATGCGCGCGCAGTACCTCGACCGCATGGACATCGAGCGGGAGCGCGGCATCACGATCAAGAGCCAGGCCGTGCGGATGCCCTGGGCGATCACCGCGCCGGGGGCCGAACCCACCGTGTACGCGCTGAACATGATCGACACCCCCGGGCACGTCGACTTCACCTACGAGGTGAGCCGTTCGCTGGCCGCCTGCGAGGGGGCCGTGCTGCTCGTCGACGCCGCGCAAGGCATCGAGGCGCAGACCCTGGCCAACCTCTACCTGGCCATGGAGAACGACCTCACGATCATCCCGGTACTCAACAAGATCGACCTGCCGGCGGCCCAACCCGAGAAGTATGCCGCGGAGCTGGCCGGGCTGATCGGTTGCGATCCCGGTGAGTGCCTGCAGGTGTCCGGCAAGACCGGCGACGGGGTGGCGGCGCTGCTCGACGAGATCGTCCGCCAGGTGCCGCACCCGCTGGGCGACCCCACCGCACCGGCCCGGGCGATGATCTTCGACTCCGTCTACGACACCTACCGCGGGGTGGTCACTTACGTGCGGGTCGTCGACGGCGACCTCAACCCCCGCGAACGCATCCTCATGATGTCGACGAAGGCGACCCACGAGTTGCTCGAGATCGGGGTCTCCTCCCCCGAGCCGGAGCCCTCCAAGGGCCTGGGGGTCGGTGAGGTCGGCTACCTCATCACCGGCGTCAAGGACGTGCGGCAGAGCCGGGTCGGCGATACCGTGACGAATGCCAGCAAACCGGCCCGCGACTCCCTCGGCGGCTATCGCGACCCGAAGCCGATGGTCTTCTCCGGGCTCTACCCCATCGACGGCTCGGACTACCCCGATCTGCGCGATGCCCTCGACAAACTCAAGCTCAACGACGCGGCGCTGGTCTACGAGCCGGAGACGTCTGCCGCATTGGGCTTCGGTTTCCGGTGTGGCTTCCTCGGGTTGTTGCATCTGGAGATCGTCCGGGAGCGCCTGGAGCGGGAGTTCGGACTCGACCTCATCTCCACCCAGCCGAACGTCGTCTACGAGGTGACCCTCGAAGACCGACAGGTCATCACGGTGACCAACCCGAGTGAGTACCCGAACGCCAAGATCGCCGAGGTGCGCGAGCCCATCGTGCGCGCGACGATCCTCGCGCCGAGCGAGTTCATCGGGGCGATCATGGAGTTGTGCCAGGGCAAACGTGGCTCGCTGCGCGGCATGGACTACCTGTCCGAGGACCGGGTCGAGATGCGCTACACGCTGCCGCTGGCCGAGATCGTTTTCGACTTCTTCGACCAGCTCAAGTCCCGCACCCGCGGCTACGCATCCCTGGACTACGAACCCGACGGAGACCAGGTGGCCGACCTGGTCAAGGTCGACATTCTCCTGCAGGGCGAGCAGGTCGACGCCTTCTCGGCGATCGTGCACAAGGACCGGGCCTACGGCTACGGCGTCGAGATGGCCGGCAAACTGCGCAAACTCATCCCACGCCAACAGTTCGAGGTGCCCATCCAGGCCGCCATCGGCAGCCGGATCATCGCCCGCGAGACGATCCGTGCCATCCGCAAGGACGTCCTGGCCAAGTGCTACGGCGGCGACATCACCCGCAAGCGCAAACTCCTGGAGAAGCAGAAGGAGGGCAAGAAGCGGATGAAGATGGTCGGTCGGGTCGAAGTGCCGCAGGAGGCCTTCATCGCCGCGCTCTCCAGCGAGGAGATCGACCCGAAGAAGAAGTAGCCGCCATTCCCGCGCGGCGCGACTCGCTACGGTGAGGGCGTGCCCCTGCGATTGTGGCTGCGCCGTCTGCTCGCCCCCCGTGCTCCTGGATATCCCGGGGACTACCGCGGCATCCCGGCCATGACCTGGGCGCCCCGGCCGGACGGCCGGCCCGACCCCGGTGAGGTGATCTGGAGCTGGGTGCCCTACGAGGACGATCACCGTCGCGGGAAGGACCGGCCGGTGCTCGTCGTGGGCTGGGACGGCCCGTGGGTGCTGGGCGTGCCGTTGACCAGCAAGGACCACGACCGCGACGCCGCCCAGCAGGCCCGAGCCGGGCGGCAGTGGATCGACGTGGGTGCCGGAGCCTGGGACCGCGCCGGGCGCCCGAGTGAGGCCCGGGTCGACCGGATCGTTCGGCTGGACCCGCGGGAAGTGCGGCGCGAGGGGGCGGTGCTGGCGCGGCATACCTTCGAGGCGGTCGCCACCGCGATCCGGCGCGCGCAGCAGCCCTGACCCGGCGCGCGGTGACGCCGGCGCGACGGATCGGTGACAAAGCTGCGCATAGGTCATTCCAACTGTGACGATCAAAAGGCAGCCGATCTGGCCCTCCTGCGGTTACCGTCGAAGCAATACCCACAGCGAAGGAGGGCCGTGAGATGCAGCAGGTCGTCGGCTTGGACGAGATGTACTTGAGTCTGGACACCGGTCGGACGGTCGGGCACGTGGCCGCGATCGCCGTCTTCGACCCGCACGAGCCGGAGCGCGACGAGTTGGAGTTCCTGCGCACCCGCATCGCCGAGCGGCTCACCACGCTGCCCATCCTGCGCTTCCGGCTCAGTTCGCTGCCCCTGCACCTGACCGGGCGGTACTTCGCCGACGGCGAGGTCTCCCTCGACGAGCACGTGCAGCGGGTACAGGTGCCGAGCCCGGGCACCGACGCGCAGTTCAAAGAGGTCCTCGACCAGCTGATGCGCCCGATCCTGGAACGGGACCGCCCGATGTGGCGGATGTGGCTCGTCGAAGGCCTGGAGGGCGGGCGGTATGCCTACGTCCTCAAACTCAGTCACGGGATGGCCGACGGATCGGTCGTGTGGAAGGTCTTCGACCAGCTCTCCGACACGCCCGCCGAGCACCTCCCCGAGGTGCCCATCCGCAAGGAACCGGTCGGTGGCACAGCCGAACTCGTGGCGCGGGCCCTGGGCCAATGGGCCACGATGCCGATGCGCGGGATGTTCCTGCAGGGCCAGACCGCGTGGTGGGCCATCGGCCGGCTCCGGAGCGAGGGCGCGGGCTTCGTCCTCGACACGTTGGCTCGCGCGGTCCCCGGCGAACTGAGCCGGCCGCTCGTCCACCTGGCCAACCGCGACCTGGACGGCACGGGGCACGCCGGGCACCGAGTGGCCTCCCTCGTGCCCTCGATCATGCCGCCGCACACGCCGTTCAACGGAACGGTGACGCCGAACCTCACGATCGAGGAGTTCGACCTGCAGGTGGCCGACCTGAGCCGGATCGGCAAACTCGTCGGCGGCACCGTCAACGACGCACTGTTGGCCGTCACCGCCGGGGCGATGCGCCGCTACCTCGCGGCGCACGGCGGCATACCGGAGCGGCCGGTCGTCGTCTCGGCCCCGATCTCCTGGCGGGACGGCACCGAGAAGGAGCGTTGGGCCAACCAGGTCTGGATGCTCTACCTAGCGTTGCCGACCCACCTGGCTGACCCGATGGAACGGCTGCTCTACGCCCAACGCGCCGCCGACACGGCCAAGTTCAACTGGGACGGGATGCCCAGCCACCTGACCCGCAAGGCCAGCGAGTGGATGCCGACGGCGACGATGGCCCCGATGACCAAGCTCATGTCGCTCATGCCGGGCGCGTTCCTGCCCAAGCTCTACAACGTGTCGATCTCCAACGTCCGCGGCCCCAAGACCGCCCCGTCCTACGGCGGCGAGCCGATCGAGAAGTACTTCGTCTACGGCTTCCTGCCCCCCGGCTGCGGGATGCTCGTGGCCGGCCAGAGCCTGGAGAGCCGGATGGTCCTCACCGCCACGGTATGCCGCGACATCGTCGTCGACCACGCGACGCTGCCCGGGTTGTTGCAGCAGAGCCTCGACGAGCTGCTCGCGCTCACCGAGACCGCCCCGATCCGCGGGGTCAAGACTCGACGGCCGAGCCGCTCGAGCGCAGCCCGCTGACGCGTCGATGCCCGAAGGCCGGTCCCGCAAGGGACCGGCCTTCTTCGTGTCTGAGCGCTCGCTCGTGCCCGGACCCGGCGTCGCGACCGGCGGCCGGGCCAGGTCCGGTCAGAGCGCAGCGGCCTTGCGGGCCATCGCTGACTTCTTGTTGGCCGCCTGATTGGCGTGGATGACGCCCTTGCTCACGGCCTTGTCGAGCTTCTTGCTCGCCGTGCGCAGCGCCTGCTGGGCGGCTTCGGCGTCGCCGGCGGCGGCCGCGTCGCGGAACTTGCGGATCCACGTGCGCAGCTCGCTCTTCACTGCCTTGTTGCGCTCGGTGCGCTTGGCGTTGGTCTTGATCCGCTTCAGTTGGGACTTGATGTTTGCCACAGGTGTTCGTTTCTTTCGGTCGGAACGGGTGCCGGTAGAGGGCGGCGGACGCCGCCGGGACCGGGCGTGGGGCACCCGTGGGAAGCGGAGTCGGATGATGCTCGTACGCGCACGACCAGGCGCGCACGCAAAGCTGCAATCTACCAGCGCTGCGGTATGCCGCCCAAACCGGCGGGTCGGCGCCGTCCGCCGAATCAGGGCGACACCGCGCACGATACCGCGCAAGATCAGGTCGAAACGGCAGAAAACCTCTAGCCCCACAGGCGGCGGGGAACCTACTCTCGTTGCGGCCTTCGGGCCGGTTCGGGAGCGCCCGGGCACCATATCCGCCAGGCCGGGATGAGATCGGGAGAGGAGGTGGTCATGATGACCGCGACGACCGTGCGGCTGCTCAACGCGTCCTACGAGCCGATGGGCAAGGTGTCGTTCAAGCATGCCGTCCGGATGCTCTTCCGGGAGGTAGCGACGGTCGAGGAGGGCCACCTCGACCGGATGATCGGCCCACACCCGTGGCCGACGGTCATCCGGCTGGTCCGCTACGTCAAGGCCACCTGGCTCTACCGGCCGGCGGCCTACTCGCGCCAGGGTGTGCTGACCCGGGAGCGGCACCGGTGTGCCTACTGCGGGGCCAAGGCGACCACCGTCGACCACGTCGTACCGCGGAGCCGCGGCGGGCAATGGACGTGGCTCAACACCGTTGCGGCCTGCGGCCCGTGCAACAGCCACAAGGGTGACCGCACCCCCCGTGAGGCGGGGCTGCGGCTGCGAATCACGCCGTTCGTGCCGACCCGGGCCCAACTCGCGGCGGCCTGACCGGGGGGCGCTGCGGCCATGGCTTGACGGCCATGGCTTCAGCGCGCCACCCGAGCCCGAGCGGTGGCCAGAGCGAGGATGGCGCGCTCCACGGCATACACCGGGTCACGGCCCCCGCCCTTGACCTCGACGTCCGCGGCGGCGACGGCCTGGATCGCCTGGCCCAGGCTCGGCCCATCCCAATGCCCGATCGATCGGCGTGCCTTGTCGACCTGCCATGGGGCCATCCCGAGCGTCTTGGCGACCTGGGCCGAGCTACCGCGACCGGCGCCGCCCACCTTGACGAGGATGCGCAGCTGCGAGGCGAGCACCGCGACGATCGGCACCGGATCGACCCCGGTGGCGATGGCGTGCCGCAGCAGCCGCAGCGCCTCGCCGGTCTGCCCGGCGATGGCGGCGTCGGCGACCCGGAAGCCGGAGGCTTCGACCTTGCCGCCGTGGTAGATCTCGACCATCCGGTCATCGACCTGGCCCTGGGTGTCGGCCACCAGCTGACTGCACGCGGCCGCCAGCTCACGCAGGTCTTTGCCGACGGCCTCGACGAGGGCCTGCACCGCCTGCGGTGTCACCGTGCGGCCGGCGCGGCGGAACTCGTGGACGACGAAATCGCTCTTGTCCCGGTCGGACTTGACGGCCGGGCACTCGATGATCCGGGCCGAGGCGGCGCGCAGCGCGTCGAGGACCTTCTTGCCGCGCGTGCCGGCGCGATGGAGCACGACGATCGTGACCTCGGGCGCGGGATCCGCAACGAGCGCGAGCAGGTCGGACTGCGCCGGCTCGGACGACTCGTCGACGTCGCCGACGACGATCACCTTCGCGCCGCCGAACAGGGACGGGCTGGCCTCCAGGGCGAGGGTGCCGGGCTCGTATGCCGCGGCGCTCACCCGGATGATCTCGACCTCGGGGTCGCTCTCGCGCAGCTGCGCCAGCACGCCGGCGACCGCCCGCTCGGCCAGCAAGCCTTCGGGGCCAGTGACGAGGACGAACGGGGGGACCGGGCTCACGGCGCAAGCCTGCCACGCGCTGCCGACAGACCCACTCCCGCCCGCGTCAGCTGCGGGACGTCGTGGCTCAGCCGAGGTCGAGCTGTGGCTCACCGAGCGCCAGGCCGAGCTGAGCCAGGCGCGCGGTGACCGCCTCCACCGGCAGTTCGAAGTGCTCGACCAACTCGTCGAGGTCGACCCCCAGCTCGGCCGCGTCGCGCAGCTCGGCATCCTGGGCGGCGGTCCAGGCATGCCCGCCGGTGACGGCGGTCCGGGCCGCGGACGCGCTCGGTGGCGGGCCGGCCACCGGGCGCGGGTCGGCCGCCACCCGGATCGCTCGGATCGGTCAGATCGGCCAGCGGTGCTCCCCCGAGCCCCCGGGCCCCCGGTTCGAGCACCGGTAGGGGTGGCTCGGCCAGTTGGTCGAGGCGAGTGAGCGCGGCCAGCACCTTGGCCCGGTCGGTCGTTGGCCAGAACGGCGGCAGCGAGCGTTGCAGGAACCCGGCATACCGAGCCGTGACCATCCGGGAGTCGAGGAAGGCGACCACCCCGCGGTCGTCGCTGCGGCGCACCAGGCGCCCGGCGCCCTGCGCCAGGCGCAGCGCCGCGTGGGTGGCCGACACCGCCATGAAGCCGTTGCCACCCATCCGGGCGATGGCCTGGGTGCGCGCGGAGGCGAGGGGGTCGTCGGGCCGCGGGAAGGGGATCCGGTCGATGACGACGAGCTGACAGGCCGAGCCCGGCACGTCGACCCCTTGCCAGAGGCTCAGCGTGCCGAACAGGCAGGTCGGGGCGTCGGCGGCGAACTGACGCACCAGCGTGGCGATCTGATCCTCACCCTGGCACAGCACCGGGATCTGCGTGCCGTCGGCGGCGAACCGCTCCCGCAGCGTCTCCGCGGCGGCCTGGGCGGCCCGCATCGAGGAGAACAGCCCGAGGGTCCGCCCGCCGGCCGCCCGCACCAGCGCCTCCAGCTCGTCGACGGCCTGCGCCGAGGTGCCATCCCGCCCCGGCGCGGGCAGTCGTGCCGCGACATAGGCGATCGCCTGGCGCGGGTAGTCGAACGGGCTGCCCACGTCGAGCCCACGCCAGGTCGGCGCGCCGTCGCCGCGCAGCCCCAGCGTGCCGGCGACCGCGTCGAAGGACCCGCCCAATTCCAAAGTGGCCGAGGTCAACACGAGGGTGCGATCGGCGAACACCTTGTCGCGCACGAGCATCGCGACACTCATCGGGGCCACCCGCAGGACGGCACCACGGCGCGGCTCGTGAGCCAACCAGAGCACGTCGAGCTCGCGGCCCTCCAGGACGCGCTCGGCGTTCTCGAAGACCTCGTCGACGGCTGCCCGGGCCACCTGCAGCCCACCGTCGGCGTCGCTGCCCCCGCTCGGTTTGAGCTCGCTCTGCATGGCCCGGGCGACGTCACGCACCCGGGCCAGCGCGAGCGCCAGGGAGTCCGAGATCGCCAGCACCCGGCCCTCCGGCATCGCGGCGAGCACGTCGTCGAGCAGCGCGGCCGCGTCGGCCGCCTGCTCGCCCGACTCGGCTCGTTTGCCGGCCTTGCGCGCCGCCCCGGTGAGCATGCCCGAGGTGAGCTCGTCGGTGATCGTCGAGGTGACGCGATCGACGAGTTCGTGTGCCTCATCGACGACGAGCAGGTCGTGTGCCGGCAGCATCTGGCGGCCCTCGAAGGAGTCGATGGCCATGAAGGAGTGATTGGTGACGATGACGTCGACGTCGGCGGCGGCCGCCCGAGACCGCTCGACAAAGCACTCGGTGACCATCGGGCACTTGCCGCCCAGACACTCGTGGGCCGACACCGACACCTGTCGCCAAGCCCGCTCGCTGACCCCGGGCACGAGTTCGTCGCGGTCACCGGACTCGGTCGCCTCGGCCCACCGACGCAGCCGCACCACCTCACGCCCGAGCCGGCCGGCGGCCTGGTCCACCTCGGACACGCTCAGCAGGCCCTCGTCGTCGTCGGGGTAGCCACCCCCGAGCTTGTGCACGCACACGTAGTTGCGCCGACCCTTGACCATCGCGAAGGTCGGCCGCCGACCCAACCCGGGGGCAAGCGCCGCGGCGAGCCGCGGCAGGTCACGGTCGATGATCTGGGCCTGCAGCGCGATCGTCGCCGTGGCGACGACCACCGGCCGCCCGGTGTCGAGGGCGTGCTGCACCGCCGGCACGAGGTAGGCCAACGACTTGCCGGTGCCGGTGCCCGCCTGCACGAGCAGGTGCGAGCGCGAGTGGATCGCCTCGGCGACCGCGTGGGCCATCTGCTGCTGACCGAGGCGGGTGGCACCGCCGACGCCGGCAACCGCTGCCTGCAGCAGGTGCTCGAGGGTGGCCACCGCGCCACTGTATGACCTGGGTCGCCCGTCGGCCCGCCCGACAAACCGTTGGCGACCGCCGTCCCGGCGGGGCTAGGCTCCGACGTCCATGAGCCTGCGCGAGCGGATCCTGCCCCGCCGCCTCGGCGCCGATTTCGGCTGGCTGCTCGGCTCGACGTGGGTCGCCAACATCGGTGACGGGATCGCCCTCGCGGCCGGACCACTGCTGGTCGCCTCGGTGACCCGCGATCCCGTGCTCGTGTCGCTCGCCGCGCTGCTGCAGCGACTGCCGTGGCTGCTCTTCGGCCTGTATGCCGGGGTGCTCGCCGACCGGGCCGACCGACGCCTCGTCGTCGTCGCCGTCGACCTGGCCCGGGCCGTCGTGCTCGTCGCGCTCACCGCGACGATCGTCACCGGGGTGGTCCACGTCGGTGTCGTGCTCGCGGCGATGTTCCTGCTCGGGGTCGCCGAGACCTTCGCCGACACGACCTCGGCGACCCTGCTGCCGATGGTCGTCGAGGCCGACGACCTGGGCATCGGCAACGCCCGGTTGCAGGCGGGCTTCCTCACCATGAACCAGCTCGTCGGCCCGCCGATCGGTGCGCTGCTGTTCGCGGTCGGCGCCGCCTGGCCGTTCCTCACCCAGGCGCTGTGCGTCGCCCTCGGGGCGTTGCTCATCGCCCGGATGTCGTTGCCGCCGATGCCGGCCCGCGAGCCCTCGCACGTGCGCCGCGACATCGCCGACGGGTTCGGCTGGCTCTGGCGGCATGCCCCGGTGCGCACCCTCGCGCTGACCATCACGACCTTCAACATCACCTTCGGGGCAGCGTGGGCGGTGCTCGTGCTCTATGCCCAGGACCGGCTCGGGCTGGGCGAGATCGGCTTCGGCCTGCTCACCACGGTGAGCGCCGTCGGTGGCCTGGTGGGCACGGTGGCCTACGACTGGTTACAGGCCCGCGTGCACCTGGGCGTCATCATGCGGGCCGGCCTCATCATCGAGACCCTGACCCACCTGGGTCTGGCCCTGACCACCTCACCGATCGTCGCGATGGGCATCTTCTTCGTCTTCGGCGCTCATGCCTTCGTCTGGGCCACCACGGCACGCACCGTGCGCCAACGGGCGGTGCCCACCGAATACCAAGGTCGGGTCGGCAGTGTCTACATGCTCGGGCTGATGGGCGGGCTGGTGCTCGGCCAGGCGTTGGCCGGGCCGCTGGCGAGCGCCTGGGGCATCACCGCGCCGTTCTGGTTCGCCTTCGCCGGGTCGGCGATCATGCTCGTGCTCATCTGGGGGCAACTGCTGCACATCGCGCACGCCCGCGCCGACGACTGACGAGTCGCTCCCGAGCGAGTCGGCTCCACTGAATGACTCAAGCATGCGAGGGGGCGAATGTCAGTAGTCTTCCACCATGAACGGAACCGAGCAGCCGGGGGACGGTACCTTCGATTTGTTAGTCGGATGGGCGAACATTTTGGGTGCCACCTTTGCGGCACTAGCCGTTGTTGTTGCCCTAGGAACCGGAACCAGCTGGTATCAGAGCCGCCGACTCGTCGCCTTGCGGAGAAGAAGCATAGGAAAAGCCCTCGCGGCTGGTGGCGGACACGCAGTGTCATTTCGTCATTTTCGCCGAGTCACTCGAACGATGATACGCCTGCGCCTGGATCGACCTGGAAGCAGAGTTGTCGACGAACTCGTTTGGCTCACGGAACTCGCAACTCCTCCGAGAGGATCGAGTGATACCCGACCCAGCGGCCCGACGGTTGCGCCTTTCACCTTCCCCGATCCCGCGCACCCCCACCATGAGGAGTGCATTGAGCGAGTTGCATCCGCCTATTTGAAGTATGCCGGCCAGGT
>WBZP01000289.1_pt1 | contig 69283 bp, 62 predicted proteins | sample 5204301 | NCBI WGS metagenome assembly WBZP01 (sample SAMN12412401, study PRJNA552823) | activated sludge metagenome | isolation source: activated sludge from nitrification reactor of wastewater treatment plant... | place: USA: Pennsylvania | collected 2017 | reverse complement strand
GACGGTACGCGGCCAGACGGCGCCGTTCACACAGTTCTCGTAACAGGAAACTAGCTTCTCACAGAGCGAGAATCAATATCCGGCGACGGCTTCATCGCAGTTAGGCGCTGGTTTTCGCAGGCCGCGCACCCTCTGCCGGTTCGCGCGGAAGCCGTCCCGACAGCTTCGGCATTGACCAATCGGCGAGTTTCTGGAAACCTGTTATCCGGATATGAGAATATGATTCTCGTCATCGAGAGGGGCCGGGCATGTCGAGGTGCAATCGGCGGCAGCCCCAGACCGTCCCGGTGGCCCATGGCTTTGGTGCACAGCTCCACAACTGAAGAAGTGCACAGTTCCACAACTAGAGAACGGACGTACTCATGGCACATTTCCCGAAGCCCGCGGCGGGCAGCTGGACCGAGAACTGGCCCGAGCTCGGCACGGCACCGGTCGACTACACCGACTCGATCGACCCGGAACAGTGGAAGCTCGAGCAGCAGGCCATCTTCCGCAAGACCTGGCTGCAGGTCGGCCGCGTCGAGCGGCTGCCCAAGACCGGCAGCTACTTCACCCGCGAGATGCCGTCGGTGGGCGCCGGCACGTCGATCATCGTCGTGAAGGACAAAGAGGGCACGGTGCGCGCCTTCTACAACCTGTGCCGGCACCGCGGCAACAAGCTGGTCTGGAACGACTTCCCGGGCGAGGAGGTGTCCGGCAGCTGCCGGCAGTTCACCTGCAAGTACCACGCCTGGCGCTTCGGGCTCGACGGCGAGCTGACCTTCATCCAGCAGGAGGACGAATTCTTCGACGTCGACAAGAAGGACTTCGGCCTCAAGCCGGTGCGCTGCGAGGTCTGGGAGGGCTTCATCTTCGTCAACTTCGACGACGACGCCGAATCGCTGGAGAGCTACCTGGGTGAGTTCGGGCAGAACCTGAAGGGCTACCCGTTCCACGAGATGACCGAGGTCTACAGCTACCGCGCCCCGATCAACTCGAACTGGAAGCTGTTCATCGACGCGTTCACCGAGTTCTACCACGCACCGGTGCTGCACGGGAAGCAGGCGGTCAAGGAGGAGTCCGAGAAGCTGGCCAAGATCGGCTTCGAGGCGCTGCACTACGACATCAAGGATCAGCATTCGATGATCTCGTCCTGGGGCGGCATGTCCCCGCCGAAGGACGAGAACATGGTCAAGCCGATCGAGCGGATCCTGCACAGCGGTCTGTTCGGTCCGTGGGACCGCCCGGACATCAAGGGCATCGCGGCCGACGAGCTGCCGACGGCGGTCAACCCGTCGCGGCAACCCTTCTGGGGTCAGGACTCCTTCGAGTTCTTCCCGAACTTCACCCTGCTGATCTGGGCCCCGGGCTGGTACCTGACCTACAACTACTGGCCCACCGGTGTCGATTCGCACATCTTCGAGGCCAACCTGTACTTCGTGCCGCCGAAGAACACCCGGCAGCGGCTGAGCCAGGAACTGGCCGCGGTGACGTTCAAGGAGTACGCGCTGCAGGACGCGAACACCCTGGAGGCCACCCAGACCCAGATCGGCACCCGGGCGGTCACCGACTTCCCGCTGTGCGACCAGGAGGTGCTGTTGCGCCATCTGCACCACACCGCGCGCAAATATGTTGATAGATACAAGAAGGCTCAAGCCGATCAGGGCCTGCAGGTCAACGGAAATGTCAGGAGCACCGCCAATGTCTGATATCGATACCCGACTGCTGCCGGCCGAGTTCGCCGATCTGGAGCGGTTCAGCGGCTGGATCCTGGCCACCGAACCGGAGCGCTACGCCAAGCGGCTTGCCTCCGGCATGGACGAGATGCAGGAGTTCTACGACGCGGGGATGGCCCGGCTGGAAGACGCGATGGTCTACCTCGATGAGCGATTCCCGTTGCACGACATGCCCGATGACGCCAAGCGGCTGATGCACCTGATGCAGTCGGTGGTCATGGTGAGCTTCCCGGTGGAGGTCTGGAAGCAGCCGCGCGTGCTCGACAGCGGCGCGGCCTGGGTCGAGATCATCAAGGAGCCGGTGGTCTGACGTTGATCACGCTGAAAGCAGCTGGACTGCTTGACGTCGATGCCGGGGAGATCGTTCGCCCCGGCATCGTCCGTGTCGAGGGCGACAGAATTGTCGGCATCGGTCCGGCCCCCAGCAGTGAGCCCGAAGGTGACGTCATCGATCTCGGTGACGCGATCCTGCTGCCCGGCCTGATGGACATGGAGGTCAACCTGCTGATGGGTGGCCGGGGCGAGAACCCCGGACTGTCCCAGGTGCAGGACGATCCCCCGACCCGCGTGCTGCGCGCCGTGGGCAACGCCCGGCGCACGCTGCGCGCCGGGTTCACCACGGTGCGCAACCTCGGGCTGTTCGTCAAGACCGGTGGGTACCTGCTGGACGTCGCGCTGGGCAAGGCGATCGACGCGGGCTGGATCGACGGTCCGCGGATCGTGCCGGCCGGGCACGCGATCACGCCCACCGGTGGGCACCTGGACCCGACCATGTTCGCCGCGTTCATGCCCGGAGCGCTGGAGCTGACCGTCGAGGAGGGCATCGCCAACGGGGTCGACGAGATCCGCAAGGCGGTGCGCTACCAGATCAAGCACGGCGCGCAGCTGATCAAGGTCTGCGTCTCCGGTGGCGTCATGTCGCTGACCGGTGAGGCCGGGGCGCAACACTATTCGGACGAGGAGCTGCGCGCCATCGTCGACGAGGCGCACCGGCGCGGACTGCGGGTGGCCGCCCACACCCACGGCGCCGAGGCCGTCAAGCACGCGGTCGCCTGCGGCATCGACTGCATCGAGCACGGTTTCCTGATGGACGACGAGGCCATTCAGGCGCTGGTCGACAACGACCGCTTCCTGGTCACCACGCGCCGGCTGGCGCAGGCGATGGACGTCTCCAAGGCGCCGAAGGTGTTGCAGGACAAGGCTGCCGAGATGTTTCCCAAGGCCGAGACGTCGATCAAGGCGGCGTACGAGGCCGGGGTGAAGATCGCCGTCGGCACTGACGCACCGGCCATCCCGCACGGCCGCAACGCCGACGAACTCGTCACCCTGGTGGAGTGGGGCATGCCGCCGGCCGCGGTGCTGCGCGCGGCCACCACCGTTGCCGCCGACCTGATCAACGTCACCGACCGGGGACGCCTTGCGCAGGGCCAGCTGGCCGATATCATCGCGGTGCCCGGGGATCCGCTGGCCGACATCACCGTCACGCAACACGTCAACTTCGTCATGAAGGGCGGAAAGGTTTTCAAGAATGAATGCGCCGAAGCCAACCCGAACTGAGGATCTCGTCGAGATCCAGCAACTGCTGGCCAAATACGCGGTCACCATCACCCAGGGCGACATCGACGGACTCACCAGTGTTTTCACCCCGGACGGCACCTACAGCGCATTCGGCGACACCTACACGCTCAACCGCTTCCCGGTGCTCGTCGACGCCGCCCCCAAGGGCCTGTTCATGACGGGCACCGCACTCGTCGACCTCGCCGAGGGTTCGGATACGGCTTCGGGGACCCAACCGTTGTGCTTCATCGAGCACTCCAAGCACGACATGCGGATCGGGTACTACCGCGACACCTACGTCCGCACCGACGACGGCTGGCGGCTCAAAACCCGTGCCATGACGTTCATCCGGCGCAGCGGCGACCACGACCACGGCCGGCCGCACGCGATCGGCAGGCCCGAAGCGGGATGAGCGACCTGCGCGATCCCGCGCTGCTCGATAACGACACGTTCCGTGCCGCACTGCGGGCCTGGCTCGACGAGCATGACCTGACGCCGCCGGAGGACGATTCGCTGGCCGGGCACATGCGCCAGTTCGCCCGGGTGCAGCGCGCACTCCACGATGCCGGCTGGAGCCGTTACGGCTGGCCCGAGCACGCCGGCGGGCTCGGCGGCCCGGACATGCTGCGCGCCATCGTCGGCGAGGAGGTCGTCGGCCGGCGGTTGGCCGAGCCCGGCCCCTACTCCATGCTCGAGGTGCTGGCGCCGACGATGATCGATTACGCCACACCGGAATTGGCCGCCGAGATGGTGCCCAAGCTGCTGTCCGGCGCGGAGCAGTGGTGCCAGGGCTTCTCCGAACCCGGGTCCGGCAGCGATCTGGCGTCGCTGACCACCAGAGCCGTTCAGCGCGGTGACGAGTGGGTCATTAACGGCCAGAAGGTGTGGACCAGCTTCGCCCAGTTCTCGCACCGCTGCATCCTGCTGACCCGCACCGGGGACGCCTCGACGCCGAATCATCAAGCGATCACGGCGTTTTTCGTCGACGTGGACTCCCCCGGCATCACGGTGCGGCCGTTGCACACCATGCACGGCGTCGACGAGTTCTGCGAGGTGTATTTCGACGACGTGGTGGTGGACGGATCCCGGATGCTCGGCAAGCCGGGCGACGGTTGGCAATTGGCCATGGACCTGCTGCCGTACGAGCGCTCGACGTGCTTCTGGCAGCGCATCGCCTACCTGTACTCCCGGTTCGACGCGCTGGTGCGCGAGGTCGCGGCGCAGGGGACGGGGATCGACAACCAACTCGGCGAGGTCTACCTGGCGCTGCACACGCTGCGCTGCCGATCCCGGGCCACGCAACACCGGTTGGCCGCCGGCCACAAGCTCGGCCCGGACACCTCGATCGACAAGGTGCTGCTGGCCAGTGCCGAACAGTTGCTCTACGACACCGCGCGCGACCTGCTGCCCGGTGTGATCGAACTCGAAGACGGTCCGTGGCGCACCGAGTACCTGTACTCGCGCGCGGCCACCATCTACGGCGGCACCGCCGAAGTGCAGCGCAACATCATCGCCCGCCGTCTGCTCGACCTCGGTAAGGAATGACGATGACCGCCGATTTTGACATCGATGCCCTCGGGTTGCTCGAGGACGGGCTGCGCAAGGCGATGCTGGCGGCCTCGGGACCCGAACTGGACGCCGCGCTGGCCGATCTCGGGTGGGCCGACATGCTCTCCGACGTCCCGGACCTCGCCATCCCCCTGGTGTTCCGGCTGCTGGGCGAAACCGGTTCGCACGCTTCGGTTCTCAACGACGTGCTGCTGGAGACCATCGGCGCCGAGCCGGGCGGGACGCCGCCGATGCCCTATGCCGGCGGTGACTGGGTGGTGTGGAGTCGCACCCCCGTCGAGGACCCGACACTCGGCGACCTGCCGCTGCACGTCGTGCCCGACGGCGAACTCATGCGGATGGGCGAGGCCCGCAAGGCCGTGGGCTGGTGGCTGGTCGGATCCGCCCGGGCGATGCTGGCCCTGGCCCGTCAGCATGCCCTGGACCGGGTGCAGTTCGGCAAGCCGATCGCGTCGTTCCAGGCGGTCCGGCACCGTCTGGCCGAGACCCTGGTGGCCATCGAGGGTGCCGAGGCGGTGCTGAGCCTGCCGTCGTCGGACAGCCCGGACCTGACCGCGATGCTGGCCAAGGCCGCCGCGGGCAAGGCCGCACTGACCGCGGCCAAACACTGCCAGCAGGTGTTGGGCGGCATCGGCTTCACCGACGAGCACGACCTGCACGTGCACGTCAAACGCACCCTGGTGCTCGACGGATTGCTCGGCAGCTCAAAGGAACTCAGTCGCAAGGCCGGCGCCGGGCTGCGGGCCCGCAAGTCGGTCCCCCGCCTGGCGGAGTTGTAGCCCCTTTTTCTCGCGAGCAGACGCAAAGGGCCCACTTTCCGACGGAAATGTGGGGCCCTTGCGTCTGCTCGCGGGGAGAGAGCGAGCTCAAGCCCGGGGCAGGCCGAGGACGCGCTGGGCGATGATGCCGCGCTGGATCTCCGAGGTGCCGCCGGCGATGGTGCCGCCGAAGCTGCGCGCATACCGCTCGAACCAACTGGTGCTCGTCGCGTCCTCGCCGAACGGTGCGAACGGCGCCGTCGATGCCGGATGCGCCAACCCGTCCGGGCCGGCGGCCTCCAGCGCATACCCGACCGCATCCTGAAATGCCTCGGAGCCAAAGAGTTTGAGCACCGACAGGGCCGGCACGTCCTGCTCGCCGCGGGCCTCCCGGGACAGCGCGATCGAGCCGAGTGCACGCAGCGCATAGGTGTCCATGACCAGCGTGGCGTAGCGGTCGCGGTCCTGCGGCGTCACCGGGGTGAAGTCGTTGATCAGTTGCTCGAGCCAGTCGGCATAGCTCAGCCACAACAGCGTGCGCTCATGGCCCAGTGAGCCGTTGGCCACGCCCCAGCCGCCGTTGAGCGGACCGATCAGGTTCTCCGCGGGCACCCGCACGTCGGTGAAGAAGACCTCGTTGAAGTCGAGGTCGTCGAGCCCGCAGATCGAGGCGAACGGCCGGCGCACCACTCCGGGGGTGTCGGTCGGGATGACCAGGACGCTGATTCCCTTGTGCTTGGGCGCATCCGGGTCGGTACGCACGAAGGTGAGGATGACGTCGGCGTGATGCGCACCCGATGTCCACACCTTCTGCCCGTTGACGACGAAGTGGTCGCCGTCGGAGTCCGTCGCGGCGACCGCCGAGGTGCGCAGCGAGGCGAGGTCCGATCCGGCGCCGGGCTCGCTCATCCCGAGCGCGGCGGTGATCTCCGCCCGCAGGATCGGAACGGCCCAGCGCCGCTTCTGCTCGTCGGTGCCGAACGACAGCAGCGACGCGGCGATGATGCCGAGCCCCTGCGGGTTGAAGCTCTGGTAGATGCGGCGCTTGGACAGCTCGTCGCGGTGGACGTACTGCTGCAGGATCGTCGCGTTGCGGCCACCGAACTCCGGCGGGTTGCCGGGCAGCAGCCAACCGTGATCGAACATCGCGCGCTGCCAGTGCCTCGCCCACTGCGGGATGTCGGCCGTCGAGCGCGAGCGTTGTGCCGTCACCGCTTCGTCGGGCAGGTGCTCGTCCAGGAAGGCGATGAACTCGTCGCGGAATGCCTCGACGTCGGCGTCGAACGTGAGTTGCACTAGCCCCGCCCCGCCAGCGCAGTGTCGGTGATGAAGGCCCGGTGCTCGGCGGCCCCACCGAGCATCAGCTCGCCGGCCTTGGCCCGCTTGAGCGCGAACTGCACGTCGTTCTCCCAGGTGAATCCCATGGCGCCGAACAACTGCACACCGTGTTTGAACACCAGCGACTGGCACTCGCCGGCCGCGGCCTTGGCCATCGCCGCGGCCAGCCGCCGGCGCGGGTCGTCGTCTGCGATGGTCAGCGCCGCGAAATAGGACAACGCGCGGGCCCGCTCGATGGCGACGTGCATGTCGGCGGCCTTGTGCTGGACGGCCTGGAACGAGCCGATGGCCACGCCGAACTGCTGGCGGTCCCGGACGTGCTCGAGCACCAGGTCCAGCACCCGCTGGCAGGCGCCGACCATCGTCAGCGCCATACCGGTCAGCGCGATGTCACGGGCCCGCGGCACGTCCGCGCCGCCCACCAGGGCGTCGTGGCCGACCTTCAGCGCGTCGACGGTCACCTCGGCGACGTGCAGCACCGGATCGAACACCGGGACCTGCCGGGCCGAAACCTGTTCGGCGGCAACGAGAAACACACCCGCGGGAGTGACGACGGCCAGCCGCTCGGCGCGGTCGCCGTCGAGCACGTGGCGGGCCGTGCCGTCGAGCACCCATCCGTCGTCGGAGCGGGCCGCGGTGATTCCGTCGTAGACCGCCGCCCCGCTGCGCGCCGGATCGGCGTGGCCCGGCACCAGCGGCGTGAACTGCGTCAGGGTCGCCAGCAGCGGGGTCGGGTCGGTTGCGCGGCCCAGCTCCTCGATCAGGATGCCGAGTTCGACGGCCTCCGAGGGTTCGGTGAGCTCGGTCCAGCCCTGCGCGATCCAGTTGCGCCACAGCGGCGTCGTGTCGACCGATCCGGTGCGGTCCTCGGCGATGCTGCGCACGAACGACGCGGGGCACTCCTTGGCCAGCACGTCGCGCGCCGTGTCGCGCCACAACCGTTGATCGGAGTCCAGCTCCAGCAGCATCCAGTCACCTCGTATGCGTCGTGGGACGTCGGCGGGACGTCATGAACGGTCTGTGAGAGCCGCCGAAGGGCCCCAAAGGGCCGAGTAGGCCCCAAAAAGTCTCAGCGCACCCCTATGGCGCTCTTGGAGAATAGCATTCTCGGTCAGAGGAAGTAAGAATCTCAAAAAAGTGCCAATCTGCGGGACGTAGAGGCCCAATGCCTTTCCGTTCTCCGGTACAGTTCTTCCATGTCCAATCGCGACACCCGGCCACCGACCCGCGGATTCGGGTTCCGGTGAGCAGCCCCAGCGAAGAGCCCGCCTGGAAACAGCGGGCCGTCGAGCGGTCCATCAAGACCGCCAAGTTGCGTGCCGCGCAGCGGGTGCAGCGGTTCCTGGACGCCGCTCAGGCGATCATCACCGAAAAAGGCAGCACCGACTTCACGGTGCAGGAGGTCGTGGACCGCTCGCGGCAGTCACTGCGCAGTTTCTACCTCCAGTTCGACGGCAAGCACGAGTTGCTGCTGGCGCTGTTCGAAGACGCCCTGAGCCGGGCGGCCGATCAGATCCGCGCGGCCACCGCCGGGCAGTCCGATCCGCTGGATCGGCTGAAAGTGGCAATTGAGTTGCTATTCGAGCTTTCTCGGCCGGATCCCACCGCCAAACGGCCACTGTTCACCGACTTCGCACCGCAGTTGCTCATCTCCCATCCGACCGAGGTCCGGATCGCCCACGCGCCGTTGATCACGTTGTTCACCGAACTGATGGAAGAGGCGGGGCAGGCCGGCGCACTGCGCCCGGAGGTGAACCCCCGGCGTATCGCCGCGATGACCATGCAGACGGTGATGTTCACGGCACAGTCGAGCGCGCCGCCCGACGACGAGAGTGCTCATCCGATCACAGCCGAGGAGGTCTGGGGTTTCTGCGCGCACGGTTTCGCCGCCAGCTAGCGCCCACACCCGCAGAACCACGTTCTCGCCTGGCCAGAACTTCCCTTACACTCGCCAGATGACCGACCTCTGGAGCGATCTGCTCCGGTGCCTGCAGTTGCGTCCGGTAGGCGACGACGGCTCGCTCGCCGTCTTCGAGGGCTCCAACCAGCAGCTGGAGTATCACCGCGTCTTCGGCGGACAGATCCTGGGCCAGTTCGTCACCGCCGCTCGGGCCACCTGCCCCGACAAGACGGTGAAGTCCCTGCACACGCTGTTTCCCAAGGAGGGCCGCGCCGACGAACCGCTGCGCATCGAGGCCGCACGCCGGCACGAGGGCCGCACCTTCGCGACCCTCGCAATCACCGCCACCCAGTCCTCCGGGGTGGTGGCCGCCGCGTCGGTCTCGATGCACGCCGCGGAGGACGGCCCCGACCGCCAAGACATCGGTGCCGAGGTACCCCCGCTGCTCGGGGCCGAGCACCGTGCCGACATCGGCCTGATCCCGTGGGAGATCCGCACCCTGGGCGGCCTGGACGACGAGGCCGCCGGCCCGCCGGACTACGAGATGTGGATGCGCACACCGGAGGTCGATCCCGAGCTGGGGCCCGCACTGGTCGCCTACGCCACCGACCTCACGTTGATCGGGACCGCGCTGCGGCCGCTCGAAGGGCTCAGCCAGCGCGGCGCCCAGACGGCATACACCTCGGCGGTCACGTCGCACACCGTGTGGTTCCACCGGCCGTTGCGCACCGACAACTGGCTGCTGCTACGTCAGCACAGCCCGTTGCTGGCCCACGGCCGGGCGTTCGGCCGGGGTGACGTTCTCACCGAGGACGGCACGCTGGTTGCCTCCTACGCGCAGGAGTCGCTGGTCCGGCTGCGGAAGTGACGGCCGGCCGCCTCACCCGGCCGAGCCGGGCGCCAACAACCGATCCGCGGCCGTATAGGCGTCGCTGTCGCCGGCGGCCACGGCCACGGCCAGTGCGTCGAGATCCGGGTGGATCTGTAGCCGGCTCTGGGCCAGCGACAGGATCTGCGCCCGGGCCCGGGCGGCGCGGCGCTGCGGGGTGTCGGCGCGCCGGTGCGCGTCGATCGCCTCGACCAGCTCGTCGATCCCCTGGCCTTGGGCCGCAACGAGTTTGAGGATCGGCGCATGGGTCTCCGCACGCAGATCCCGCACGGTCTGATCCGCGCCGTCGCGATCGGCCTTGTTGACCACCACGAGGTCGGCGACCTCCAGCAGCCCCGCCTTGGCCGCCTGGATCGCATCCCCCGCGCCGGGGTTGAGGATGAGGATCGTCGGGTCGGCGACGGCCCCGATCTCGATCTCGGATTGGCCGACCCCGACGGTCTCCAGCACGATCACGTCGTAGGCCAGTGCGGCCAGCAGTCGGATCGCCGCGGGAACCGCCGCCGCCAGCCCGCCCAGATGCCCGCGCGCGGCGACCGAGCGGATCAGCACATCGGCGTCGTTGATGTGGGCGGCCATCCGGATCCGGTCACCGAGCAACGCGCCGCCGCTGTAGGGCGAGGACGGATCGACGGCCAGCACCGCGACGCGCAGGCCCCGCGCCCGGTAGGCACCGACCAGTACGGCCACCGTCGTCGACTTGCCGGCGCCCGGCGGTCCGGTCACCCCGATCACCTGGATCGGTTCCGGCTCGATGACCGACAGCACCTCGTCGCGCCGCGCGCTCTCCACCAGGGTGAGCAGCCGCCCCGCCGCGCGCGTGGACCCACCGCGCGCCGCGGCGACGAGTTCGCTGACGTCGGTGCTGATTCGCGCCACGGCGCCCCTCCGGTCGGGAATTCGGCGCGATTTCGTGCGCTGAGCGCCGGTTAGCGCGCCGAAATCACTTACTTCTTGGCGATCAGGCCGTCGACGATCTTGTTGAAGTCGGCGGTGCCGAACGACACGAACTCCGACAGGTTGGCGTAGTCCAGCGAATGCTGCACCGAGCGTTCCAGCTGGATGTTCATCAGCCGCTTGGTGGCCTCGACGGCCTGCTGCGGCTGCTTCAGGATGCCCTTGGCGCACGCGATCGCCTCGGCCAGCGGATCCTCCACGACGTGGTTGGCCAGGCCGAGTTCGAGGGCGCGCTGCGCGCTGATCTTCTGACCCGTCAACGCGAATTCCTTGGCCTGCAGGAAACTGATCTGCATGGGCCAGACCAGCGGACCGCCGTCGGCGGCGACCAGGCCGACGGACACGTGCGGGTCGGCGAAGATCGCCGTCGGCGCCATATAGACGATGTCCGATAGCGCGGCCAGGCTGCAGCCCAGCCCGACGGCCGGACCGTTGACGGCCGCGATCACCGGGATGCGGCACCGGATCATGCTCAGCACCAGATCGCGGCCGTGCTTGATCGTCTTGGCCCGCAACGCGTCATCGCGGCGGATCTCGTCGAGGTAGTTGAAGTCGCCGCCGGCCGAGAATGCCCGGCCCGCACCGGTCAGCACCGCCGCCCGGGCGCTCTGATCCTCGCTAAGCTCGTCCCACAGCCGGGCCAGACCGCAGTGCAGCGGGTCGTTGACGGCGTTGAGCGCGTCGGGCCGGTTGAGGGTGATGATGCGCAGGGCACCGTCGGCCTGGACGTCGATTTCCGTTGGCATTCCGTACATTAGACTCCCAATCCCAGGATTCGAGACGCGATGATGTTCTTCTGGATCTGCGACGTGCCGCCCATGACGCTCTGCGACCGGCTGTACATGTAGGCGCTGAGCAGTTCGGGGTCGGTGGTGCCGGCGACGTCGAGCGCGGCATGCCCGACGGACTGGTCGACCCACGTCATGAGCAGCTTGTCGATCGAGCCGTTGGAGTTGTGGGTGATGCCGTCGAGTTGTTCGGACAGCCGGCGGCGTACGTGATGGGTCAGCATCTCCACCTCGACGGCGGCCCACGCCAGATCGTCCGAAGGTTTCTCGACCCGCTTTGCCATCTGGCGCACCAGTTTTCCGTATCGGGCGGCGAAGCCGAGGGTGGACGGTTCGCGCTCGTGGCCGACGACCGTCATCGCCAACGGCCAGCCCTCGCCGGGACCGCCGACCATGTTCTCGGCCGGGACGACGGCGTTGTCGAAGCTGACCTGACCGAACTCCTTGGTGATGCCGCTGATCATCTGCAGCGGGCGCTGCTCGATACCCGGTTGGTGCATCGAGCAGATGAACGCCGATATTCCCTTGTGCCGCTTGGCTTCCGGATCGGTGCGGGCCAGCACCAGGCACCAGTCGGCGATGTCGGAGTAGCTGGTCCAGATCTTGTGGCCGTTGATGATCCAGTTGTCGCCGTCGCGCACGGCGGTGGTGGTCAGCGACGCGAGGTCGGATCCGGCGCCGGGCTCGGAGAAGCCCTGGCACCAGCGTTCGGTGCCGTTGATCATGCCGGGCAGGAACCGCTGCTGGATCTCCTTGCTGCCGTGGTGGCCCAATCCGACCACCAGATAGCCCAGGCTCGGACGCGGCGGCGCACCGGCGCGTGCCAGCTCCTCGTCGAGGATCACGTCGTACACCGGGGCCAGCTCCTGGCCGCCGTACTCCCTGGGCCAGGACAGGCCGAAGAACCCGGCCTCGTACAGCGCCCGATGCCAGTCGCCGGCCTTGGCCCAGTATTCGTCGCCGGACGTCGGAAACTCCTTGGCGTGCACCGAAAGCCAATCGCGCAGCCGCTCCCGGAACGCGGCCTCGTCGGGCGAGTCACGAAAGTCCAAGATCGATCTCCTCCAACTTGACGGGCCACAGTTCGGTGGATGTGAGGGCGCGACGCAGATAGACGTGCGCCAGGCACTCCCAGGTGTTGCCGATCCCGCCGTGCACCTGGATGGAAGTCTCGCAGACGGTCCGGGCGGCGCGCGCGCAGTACACCTTGGCCACCTGGGCGGCGCGGACCGCCTCGGCGGCCGGCAGTTCGTCGACGGCCCAGGCGGCATGGCGCAGGATGCTCGCCGAGCCCTCGGTCAAGGTGAGCGCCTCGGCCAGCAGATGCGCGACGGCCTGGTACGAGCCGATCGTATGTCCGTACTGCTCACGAATTTTGGCGTATTCGACGGCCAGGTGGAGCGTGCCGCGGCAGACGCCCACCAGGTCGGCGGTGGTGATCACCAGCGCCAGGGCACGCCAGCGCTCCGCGGCCTCGGCGCTGATCTCACCGAGCGCCTGCGGCTCGCCCAGGGCGGCACGAGTGCGGGTCAGATCGGCCGACGGCCGCGCAGCGCCGAGTACCGCCGTCGTCACGGTGTTGTCCCGCAACAGAAGTGCCCGCGCCGCGCCGCGGGCGTCGACCGCGTCGTCCCCCACCGCGATGGTGGCGTCGGATGCGGTGGTGTCGGAGGCGCCGAGATGCCGGGCCAGTTCGTCGGCGAGCACCGGGCCCAGGAACGGTGCGTCGACCAGACCCCGGCCGAACTCCTCGGCCACGATCGCGACCTCGACCCCCGATGCGCCGTCGGAGCGCAGGGCCCGGAATCCGGTCGCGGCCAGCTGCTTGTCGAGTCTGGCGATCCGCGACTCGTCCTCCAGGGCCGCGACGGAGCCGGGTCCCAGATCATCGGCCAGATCGGCCGCCGCCTCGCGCAGCTGTTGTTGTTCAGTGGTCAGACGTACATCCATGGCGCTCCTTCAGTACCCGGCGCAGCACCTTGCCCGAGGGCAGGCGCGGTATCTCATCGACGAAGACAATGTCCCGCGGACGTTTGTAGCGGGCGAGCGAATCACCCACCAGTGCAACGAGTTCGGCTGCGTCCACATCGGAACGGGTGGCCACGGCGGCCACCACCGCCTCACCGTCGACGGCATCGGGAATGCCGAAGACCGCGCAGTCGGCCACCGCGGGATGGCCGAGCAGCACGCCCTCGATCTCGGCGGGGGCGACCTGGAAACCCCGGACCTTGATCATCTCCTTGGCGCGGTCGGTGATCCGCAGGTAGCCGTCCGCGTCGAGGTATCCGACATCCCCGGTGCGGTACCACCCGTCGGCAAACGCGCCCGCGGTGTCCGCGGCGGGCAGGTATTCGGCCATCACCGAATCCGACTGCGCCTGAATCTCGCCCGTCTCCCCGGCGGGCAGCGGCTCGCCGGTGTCCAGCGAAACCACCTTCAGCCGCACCCCCGCGGGCGGCCGGCCGACGGTGTCCAGCCGGGCGCCGATGACGTCGTTGCACGCCAAGACCGGCAGTTCGCTGGCGCCGTAGGCGGTGACCCAGGGCACCCCGGTGCGGCGGGTGACGGTCTCGGCGACGCTGGGTGTCACGGGGGTGGCGCACCACATGATGTAGCGCAGCGATGACAGGTCGAAGGATTCGAGGTCCGGATGGGCGGCGATCGCCAGCGCGATGGGCGCGACGGCCATCTCGACGGTGATGCGGTCGGATTCGATGTGCCGCAGCAGCGTGTCGATGTCGAAGCGCCGGTGCAGTCGCAGGAAGCCGCCCCGGTCGAGGACCGTGGCGATGTTGAGCAGGCCGAGGATGTGCGACGGGGGTGTGGCGATCTGCAGCCGGTCGCCCGGGCCGAGTTCCAGGGCCGCGCCCCAGTGCCGGACCGCGGCGGCGAACGAGGCGTGCGTGTGCCGCACCGCCTTGGGCATGCCGGTGGTCCCCGAGCTGAAGACGAAGACCGCGTCGGCCTCGGGTGCCGGCTGCCGGCCGACCGGTTCGGCGCGCGGCGGGACCGGTTCGGCGCGCGGCGGGACCGGTTCGTCGAGGCTGAGCATGGGCATCAGTTCGGCCAGCAACGGCTGGTCGCCGACGGCATGCGTGGGCGCCGTCAGCGACAGGGCGTGCTCGACCTCGGTGCGTTTCCACGACGAACTGAGCAGCACCACGGCGGCACCCACCCGCCAGATGGCATACAGCGCGACGACGAATTCGGGCCGGTTCGACGACATCAGCGCCACCCGGTCGCCGGGCCGCACCCCGGAGTGCCGCAGCGCGGCGGCGAACCCGTTGACCTCGGCGTCCAGCTCCGAACGCCGGTATGACCGGTTCTCGAAAGCGAGTACGACCGGGTCGGGCACTGGTCCTCCTCGGCGAGGTCGCAGCATGCGGGCACCGCGACCGGATGTAAGAATCGAGAGGATACTATCGTGCGACGAGAATTGTATTCTCCTTGGGGTAGAATACACGTACCACTGTGGGTGGAGCGCGCGAAGCCCGAGCATCCGAGAGGTTGATCCATGACGACACCCGCGTCCACCGACACCGCAACGGCGACTGCCGACGATCGGGCCCAGGTGACGATCCTGCTGGACGGGAAGAGCGCAACCATTGCCGCCCAGCCGGGTGAGACGATCCTCGATTCCGCGCGCCGGGCCGGGATGGCCCCGCCGTTCTCCTGCGAGGCCGGCAACTGCGGTACGTGCATGGCCAAGCTCACCGAGGGCACCGCGACCATGCGGGTCAACGACGCGCTCGACGACGACGAGGTCGACGAGGGCTATGTGCTCACCTGCCAGGGCGTCCCGGACTGCTCGGTGGTCGTCGACTACGACTGCTGAATCCCGCGATTCGGGCGCGATAACCGTCGCTGAGCGACGGAAAACGCGCCGAAATCACGAGTGTTGGCCCAGCGCCGGCGGCGGTCGGTAGTCGGGCGTGTAGCCGTCGACCCGGATGCTGCTGCCCACCAACCGGTAATCCCCAGCCGAGACAATCAGTTCCGGCAGGGCGTCGAGCGCCTCGGGCAGAGTCCGCACCGCCGCGGCCGGGATGCCCAACGGCTTGAGCCGGGCCTCCCAACCCGCCGCGGTGTCGGTGGCCAACGCCTCCGAGACGACGGTGAGCACCTCATCGCGGCGGGCCGCGCGCTCGGCCATGGTCTGGAACGGCACCCGCTCGCCGGCCATCAGTCCGGCCTCGATCGCGAACGTCCGCCAGAACCCGTCGTGAGTGACGAACAGCGCCAGGTAGCCGTCGGCCGTCGGAAACAGTTGCGCCGGAACGTAGAACGAGTGCGCACCGAACGGCCGGCGCTGCGGCTGCACGCCGTCGTTCAGGTACGCCGCCGCGTGGTAGTTCAGCTGGGACAGCAGCACGTCACGCAGGCAGACGTCGACCTGGCCGCCGCGGCCGGAGACGATCTGCGCCAGCAGACCCAGTGCCGCAGTCAATCCGGTGGAGTTGTCGGCCGACGAATACCCGGGCAGTGTCGGCGGACCGTCGGGGTCACCGGTCAACGCGGCGATCCCGGTGGCCGCCTGCACGACGTAGTCGAACGCGGGGTCATCACCGCCGTAGAGGCCGAACCCGGTCAGCGCGACACACACGATCCTGTCGTTGTGCTTGCGCAGGGCCTCATACGTCAGACCCAGCTTGTGGATCGCCGACGGTTTCAGATTCACCAGCAGCGCATGGGATTCCGCGACCAGCTCGCCCAGGCGGCGCTGCCCGTCGGACGTGCCGAGTTCGAGGCACACACTGCGCTTGCCGCGGTTGAGGCTCGCGAAATACGAGTCGGACACCTGCCGTGAGATATCCCCGGTGGGCGGTTCGATCTTGGTGACCTCGGCGCCCAGATCGGCCAGCATCATGGTGGCGTACGGGCCGGCCAGCATGGTGCCGACCTCGAGGATCTTGATCCCCGCGAGCGGACCGGTCATCTGATCTGCGCGGCCAGTTCGCCGATGACCTCGCGGGTGCGGTACTTCGAGGCCACCAGCTCGTCGCGGGTGTCCCCGATGGGTAGCAACCGGACCGACAGGTCGGTGACGCCGGCGTCGGCATAACGGCGGAACTGACGCAGGATCTCGTCCTCGTCACCGGCGGCGCAGAGGTCACCAACGGTGCGGGCGTCGCCACGGTCCAGCAGCTTCTGGTAGTTCGGCGAGGTCTCGGCCTCGGCCAGGATCCGGTTCGCCCGCTCCCTGGCCTCGTCGACGCGGGAGTTCTCGCACAGGCACACCGGAATGCCGGCAACGATCCGCGGCGCGGGACGCCCGGCGTTGTCGGCGGCTTTGGTGATGCGCGGCGCGATGTGGTCACCGATGGCGCGTTCGTCGGCCATCCACAGCACGGTGCCGTCGGCCATCTCACCGGCGATCTGCAGCATCACCGGGCCGAGCGCGGCCACCAGCACCGGCAGCCGCGGCTCAGCGCCCAGCGCGGTCGGGTTGTGCACGGTGAAGGTGTCGTTCTCGACGTCCACCGGACCCGGCCCGGCGATCGCGGCGTTCAGCACCTGCAGGTAGTCGCGGGTGTAGGCCGCTGGCTTCTCGTACGGCAGGCCGAGCATGTCGCGGATGATCCAGTGGTGCGACGGTCCGACGCCCAGTGCCAGCCGGCCACCTGCGCCCGCATGCACCGAAAGCGCCTGGCGCGCAAGGGCGATGGGATGCTGGGCCTGCAGCGGCACCACGGCGGTACCCAGTTCGATCCGGCTGGTGCGCGAGCCCATCAGCGACACCATGGTGAGCACGTCGAAGTCGTCGGGCACCTGCGGCATCCACGCGGTGTCCAGGCCGGCGGACTCGGCCCACTCGATATCGGCCAGGAACTTGCCGATCTTGCGGGCCATGTCGCCGCGGTCGGCCCCGATCATCACGCCCAGTCTCACGACGGGACCCCGTCGGTGATCTTGCGGACCTCGGTCACCAGCACGTCGAGCGGGGTGCCCGTCGGGAAGACCGCCACGGCGCCGGCGTCGAGCACCTTCTGCACATCGCCCTGCGGGATGGTGCCGCCCACGACGACGGCGATGTCACCGGCGTCGGCGGCGCGCAGCGCATCCACGGTGCGCTGCGTCAACGCCACGTGCGCGCCGGACAGGATCGAAAGGCCCACCACCGCAACATCTTCCTGCAGCGCGATCGACACGATGTCCTCGATGCGCTGCCGGATGCCGGTGTAGATCACCTCGAATCCGGCGTCGCGCAGGGTGCGGGCGACGATCTTGGCGCCGCGATCATGCCCGTCGAGGCCGGGCTTGGCCACCAGGACACGGGCGGGGCTGACAGCAGAAGACGTCATCTAGAACACCACCGGTTGTTGGAATTCGCCCCACACGTTCTTCAGCGCCGTCACCATCTCACCGACGGTGCAGTAGGCGTTGGCGCAGTCGATCAGGGCGTGCATCAGGTTGTCGGTGCCCTCGGCGGCACGCGACAGTGCGGCGAGTTTGGCTGCGACATCGGCGGAGTCGCGTTCGGCCTTCACCTTGGCCAGCCGCTTGAGCTGCGTCTCGCGGCCCTCGGCGTCGAGTTCGTAGGTGGCGATGTCCGGCGGCGGCTCGTCGGAGACGAACTTGTTGAGCCCCACCACAACCCGCTCCCCCGATTCTTCGGCCAGGTGAATCTTGTAGGCCTCGTCGGCGATCAGGCCCTGCAGGTAGCCGTCCTCGATGCAGCGCACCATGCCGCCGTGGTTCTCCAGGTCGGCCATGATCTCGATGATGCGTTCCTCGGTGGCGTCGGTCAGCGCCTCGACGAAGTACGAGCCGCCCAGCGGGTCGGCGACCCGGGTCACGCCGGTCTCATAGGCCAGGATCTGCTGGGTGCGCAGCGCCAGGGTGGCCGACTCCTCGCTGGGCAGCGCGAACGGCTCGTCCCAGGCCGCGGTGAACATCGACTGCACACCGCCGAGCACCGACGCCATCGCCTCGTAGGCCACCCGAACCAGGTTGTTCTGTGCCTGCGGCGCGTACAACGACGCCCCGCCGGACACACAACCGAACCGGAACATCGCGGCCTTGTCGGATTTCGCGCCCCAGCGCTCGCGCACGATGGTGGCCCAACGGCGCCGTCCCGCACGGTATTTCGCGATCTCCTCGAAGAAGTCGCCGTGGGTGTAGAAGAAGAACGAGATCTGCGGCGCGAACTGGTCGATGGTCATCCGGCCGCGCTCGACGACGGTGTCGCAGTACGTCACGCCGTCGGCCAGGGTGAAGGCCATCTCCTGTACCGCGTTGGCACCGGCGTCGCGGAAGTGCGCCCCGGCCACCGAGATCGCGTTGAACCGCGGCACCTCGGCGGCACAGAACTCGATGGTGTCGGCGATCAGCCGCAGCGACGGCTCCGGCGGCCAGATCCAGGTGCCGCGCGAGGCGTACTCCTTGAGGATGTCGTTCTGGATGGTGCCGGTGAGCTTCTCCCGGGGCACGCCGGCCTTCTCGGCGGCGGCCACGTAGAACGCCAGCAGGATGGCCGCGGTGCCATTGATGGTGAAGCTGGTGCTGATCTTGTCCAGCGGGATGCCGGCGAACAGGATCTCGGCGTCGGCCAGCGTGTCCACGGCCACGCCGACGCGGCCGACCTCCTCGCCGTACTCGGCGTCGTCGGAGTCGTAGCCGCACTGCGTCGGCAGGTCCAGGGCGACCGACAGGCCCGTGCCACCCTGCTCGAGCAGGTAGCGATACCGGGCGTTGGATTCCTCGGCGGTGCCGAATCCGGAGTACTGCCGGAAGGTCCAGAGCCGGCCCCGGTAGCCCGTCGCGAAGTTGCCGCGGGTGAACGGGAACTCACCCGGCGCGGGCGGTTCGCCGGACACATCCCCCGGCCCGTAGACCGCATTCACCGGGATACCCGAGGACGTCTGAGCTGTGTTGTCCATGGTAGCCATCACCGGATAACGTACTTGCAAAAAATGAGAATGCCAATACCGCCTGGCGAAAATGACCTATGGAGAGAGATGTCTGACACCGCTCACACACTTGCCGACCGCACCCTCGTCGTCTCCGGCGCCAGCCGCGGCATCGGCCTGGCGATCGCACTCGGCGCCGCCCGCCACGGCGCCAACGTCGTGCTGCTGGCCAAGACCGCCGAACCCCACCCGAAACTCAAGGGCACGGTGTTCACGGCCGCCGCGGAGATCGAGTCCGCCGGCGGGAAGGCCGCGGCGGTCGTGGGTGATGTTCGCAAGGAGGAGGACGTCGCACGCGCCGTCGCCGCCGCCGTCGAACGCTTCGGTGGTGTCGACATCTGCGTCAACAACGCCAGCGCCATCGCCACCGAACCCACCGAGTCGCTGAGCGCCAAGAAGTTCGACCTGATGGCCGACATCAACATCCGCGGCACCTTCCTGCTGACCAAGGCCTGCCTGCCGCACCTGCGCGAGTCGGCCAACCCCCACGTCCTGACCATCGCCCCGCCGATCAACATGAACCCCTACTGGCTGGGCGTCCACCCCGAGTACACCCTGTCCAAGTACGGCATGTCGCTGCTGTCGCTGGGCTGGGCCGAGGAGTTCCGGGACGCCAGCATCGCGTTCAACTGCCTGTGGCCCCAGACCTACATCGCCACCGCCGCCGTGGAGAACCTCGCCGACGGTGACGAACTCGCCTCGCGGTCGCGCCGCCCGGAGATCATGGCCGACGCCGCCGTCGCGATCGTGAGCCGGCCGGCCCGCGAGAACACCGGGCAGTGCCTCATCGACGCCGACGTGCTGACCACCGCCGGAGCGACCGACCTGTCCCGCTACGGCGGCGGCGCGAATCCGATCCTCGACCTGTTCCTGGACTGAACCGGATCGCCGCGCCGACTTCTGCAACCGGGTCGTGTTCGGGCACAGTGAGCAACCCTGGCGCAGAAGTCGGGGGCCGAAGGAGGAGACATGGACCGGGAAACCTACGACAGAGGCCGCGAGGTGCGGGCCGCCGTGCTCGGCGCGGAATATGTGGCGTCCGCCGAGCGCAACGCCGACGATTTCAGCCGGCCCCTGCAGGAGTTGCTGACCGAATATTGCTGGGGCGCGGTGTGGGGCCGCGACGGCCTGCCCCGCAAGACCCGCAGCATGCTCAACCTGGCGATGATCGCGGTGCTGAACCGGCCCCACGAACTGCGCACCCATCTTCGCGGCGCCCTGACCAACGGCGTCACCCGCGAGGAAATCGCCGAGATTTTCCTCCAGGTCGGGGTGTATGCCGGCGCCCCCGCGGCGGTGGACAGCTTCCGCATCGCCCGCGAGACGTTCGCCGAACTCGATTCGCATGAGTGACCCGGTGGGCTGCCCGGTGGGCTTCATAGGCCTGGGGAACATGGGATTTCCCGTCGCCGAACGGATCCTGCGGGCCGGCCACTGCGTGCTGGCCTACGACATCCGCCGGGACGCCCTCGACGCGCTGGCCGCCCTGGGCGCCGACGCGGCCGGGTCGGCCACCGCGGTGGCCGAGTCCGCCGAGACCGTACTGACGAGCCTGCCCACCCCGCAGGCGGCCCGAACCGTCGCGACGGCCGTCGGGGCCGGGACTCGGGTGCGCCGACTGGTCGACCTGTCGACCATCGGCAGTGCCACGGCCCGGCTCATCCACGCCGAATTGGCAAGCCGCGGAATCGGTTACATCGACAGCCCGGTCAGTGGTGGGGCCGCCGGGGCCAGGGCGGGCACGCTGGCGGTGATGATCTCGGGTGCGGACGACGACGTCGAGGCCGTCCTGCCGGTGGTCGAGACCTTCGGCCGACCCATCCGGCTCGGCACCCGTCCGGGCGCGGCGCAAACCATGAAGCTGCTCAACAACCTGCTGGCGGGAAGCGCGCTGGCGATCACCGCGGAGGCGATGGTGATGGGCGTCAAGTCCGGACTGGACGCCGCCACGATGATCGCGGTGTTCAACGCCGGATCCGGTGCCAACACCGCGACACGGGACAAGTTCCCCCGCGCCGTGCTGCCGCGCACCTTCGATTACGGCTTCACGGCGGCGTTGATGGCCAAGGACCTCCGACTGTGTCTGGACGAGGCGCGCGAACTGGGACTGGCACTTCCGCTCGCCGACGCGGTGCTGCGGATGTGGGCGGACACGGCCGCCGCACTGGGACCCGACGCGGATTTCACCGCCGTCATCCGGCCGATCGAGGGCGCCGCGGGAGTGACCGTAGCGGGGTAGCACCGGTGTCGCCCCGTCCGCCGGCGCGGGCGGAAAGCTATTCTCTCCTGGTGAGCCGCAATGCCCCGGACCCGTCGGCATTTTGAACCGGCTTCCAGCTGACGTTCGCCGGCCGCTGATGCGCTACGTCGTCGGCGTCACGCTCGCACACGTCATGGCCGCGACCGAAGTGCTCCTGGTGATGGTCGCGCTGGGACACGAGACCCGCGGCGCGATCAGCGCCATGTTCGCGGGAAGCAGCGCGGTGGTCGTGACGGTCATGACGGCATCGGCCGTCCTTGCCGTGGCGATCGGCAGTGCCTGGATCTTCCTGCCGACGTCGCGGTGGTTCGCCTCGGGCCACGAACCGACGGCCGCCCAGCGCCGGGCCGCGCTGGCGGTGCCACGGCGCCAGACCATGCTGCTCGCCGCGGTCTGGATCGCCAGCGCCGTTCCGGTGTTGCTGGCCAACCGTGGCACCGCCGGCCCCATCGGGTTGCTGATCTTCCCCCCGCTGTTCTTCGGCGCGACCGCCGCCATCCTGACGGCGCTGCTGCTGACGGTGCGCACCCTGCGACCGGTCACGGCCGCAGCGCTGCCCGCCGGTATGCCCGACGGCGGCACTCGCGACACCGCACCATCGGTGATGACCCGGCTGCTGAGCGTTTGGGTGCTGATCAGCGCACTGCCCAGCGTGGGTGTCGCCGGCCTGATCCTGGCCCGGGCCAACGGCTGGCTCATCGACCGCTCGGCGTCCCTCGAACTGCCGATCCTGCTGCTGATGGCGGTCGCGGTGATGTGGGGACTGCGCGCGATGATCCTGGTGTCGCAGTCGATTTCCGACCCGGTCCGCGAGGTGGTCGAAGCGATGGCCGACGTCGGGCGCGGCACCCTGGACCACACGGTGGCCGTCTACGAGCGTTCCGAAATCGGCCGGCTGCAAACCGGATTCAACCGCATGGTGCTCGGTCTGCGCGAGCGGGAGCGACTTCGTGACCTGTTCGGCCGCAACGTCGGAGGCGACGTCGTGCAGCTTCTGGTCGACCAGGACGAGTCGGTCTACGGTGTCGAACGGGACGTGGCCGTCATGTTCATCGACCTCGCGGGTTCGACACAGCTGGCCGCCAATCTGCCGCCGCAGGAGGTCGCACACCTGCTCAACACGTTCTTCCATGCGGTGGTCGAGGCCGTCGACCAGCACGGCGGATTCGTCAACAAATTCCAGGGCGACGCCGCGCTGGCGGTCTTCGGTGCCCCGGTGGCCAGCGCGACCGCCGACTCCGACGCGCTGTCCACCGCGCGGGATCTGGCCAACCGGATGCACCTGCACAGCAACCTGGACTTCGGGATCGGCGTCACGGCCGGCCCGGTGTTCGCGGGATTCGTCGGAGCCGAGAACCGGTTCGAGTACACGGTGATCGGGGACGCCGTCAACGAGGCGGCGCGCCTGGCCGATCGCGCGAAGCAGGAGCCGGGCCGCGTGCTGTGCTCGGCGGCGGCCCTGTCCGGCGCCCACGCGGACGAGCGGAACCGTTGGGGGCCAACGAGTTCGGAGGTACTGCGGGGGCGTGTCCTGCCGACCGAGATGTTCGCCCCGACCGGCGGCTAGCCACCACGGGTCCGCCGATGTGGCCGGTGCGCGGCGTGTCGGCGGGACGACACGCACGCTCGGCGAAAAAGTGGCGCCGTCAGGTGGCGACGTGCCCCGCGTCCACCGGCAGTGTCACCCCGGTCACGAACCTGCTGCGCGGCCCGACCAGCCACAGCACGGCCTCGGTGACCTCTTGCGGATCGATGATCGGGGCGTCCGGGATGAGCGCCTGCGACAGCACGCCCGGGTTGGCGCTCTCCATCATCCGCGCGGCCACGAACTCGTTGAGGATCATCGGCGTCGCGACGCCGCCGGGGTGCACCGAGTTCACCCGGATCCGGTGCGGCCCATAGGCACTCGCCGCCGAACGCATCAGCCCGACGACACCGTGCTTGGCCGCCGCGTAGCCGAACATCGCCGCGCTGCCGTCACCGCCGCGGCCCGTCAGGCCCTGCGAGGAGCTCACCAGGACGATCGAACCGCCCCGGCCCTTGCGGATCATCGACGGCACGGTCGCCAGCAGGGTGTGCCACACGCCGTTGAGATTCGTCTCGACGATGGCGTTGTACACATCCTCGGCGTGCGGTTCCCGATTGCCGATCGCCACCACCCCGGCGTTGGCCACCACGATGTCGACGTCGCCGACCTCGGCGACCGCGGCGGCGACACCGGCCTCCAGTTGCGCGAGGTTGCGGACGTCGGCCACGACCGGCACCATGCGCCGTCCCGTAGCCGCGACCAGTCGCCCGGTCTCGTCGAGGTCGGCCCTACTGGACAGCGGATAGGGAATGGCCTCGACGTCGGCGCACATGTCGACGCCGATGATGTCGGCGCCCTGCGCCGCCAGCGCGACGGCGTGACTGCGGCCCTGCCCGCGCGCGGCTCCGGTGATGACGGCGACGGTGTTGTCGAGTTCTCCCACGGGGGCAAGCTACCCGACGGTTCCGCCGGGCAGATCGCCGCGGCGGATATCGAAAGACCCGGCCCCTTGTTCAGGGACCGGGCCTCTCCCGGCACAAGTCTGTTGTCGGCGTCGCTCGGCCTCCATGATTCCCACCGGCAGGCGGCCTCAAACCCGGAACGGACCGAGCTGTCGCCGAACCGCGTCGAGTTTGTGACCAACCGGTGCCGGGTATGAGGCCGTCATGACGAAGCGACCCCACGAGCCGGCCGGCGAAGCGCTGAGCAATGTCGGACTGTTCCTGAACGTGGCCGCCATCCTCGCCTTCGCGATCGGCCTGGCGGGGCTGGGCAGCCATGCCAGCCTGCTGGCCGCCGGCACGGTCGGGTTCTCGGCGCTGCTGTTCCTCGCCAGTCTGGTCTGCTTCGCCGTCGGCGGGCGCCGCCGGGATGCGCGCCGCACCCGGCGCGGCGCCGATCTCAAGTGCGCCGCGTAGCGCCGCAGACCGGCGCGGCGGAGTCTGCCGGGCCCGGAGCCACTCATATGACTTTTCCCGGCGCGCCGCCGGATCACCGGGCGCATCGGGGCCGGACGATATCTTTGTCTGCGAATCGGCCGCAGCCGCCGGCCGGCGAACCGATCCGTCGGGTTCGGCGAGCGGAGTAGTCCCGCGAGCACGAGGCCCGACGGTGACAGGACCGGAGGATTCCCGGCGCATGCGAGTCGACGGGCGGGACGTCGCCGTCTCGGGCAGCCTGCTGCAGCCGCTGACCAGGCGCACCAACGACATCCTGCGCCTGGCCGCCGCCGCGGTCTTCCTGGCGGTGGTCATCACCAGCTCCCTGATCACCCGCAACGACTGGGAGGCGCTGGAGAAGTCGATCTCCGACATCGTCGGTGTGCTGACACCCACCCAGTCGAACCTGGTGTACCTCGCATACGGCATCGCCATCCTGGCCCTGCCGTTCGCGATCCTGATCGGGCTGCTGGCCGCCCGCCAGTGGAAGATGCTGCTGGCATACGCGGCCGCCGCGGTCATCAGCGTGCTGGCCCTGTCCATCAACGAGACCGGCATCGCCGCACCGCGCTGGCGTTTCGACCTCGACGAACGCCTGCACACCGTGCTCGGTCAATTCCTCGACGACCCACGCTGGATCGCGCTGCTCGCCGCCGTGCTGACGGTCTCGGGACCGTGGCTGCCCTCGAACTGGCGGCGGTGGTGGTGGGCGCTGCTGCTCGCGTTCGTGCCCATTCACCTGGTGGTCAGCGCCGTCGTGCCGGCGCGGGCGCTGCTGGGCCTGGCCGTCGGCTGGTTCGTCGGCGCGCTGGTGGTGTGGGTGGTGGGCACACCGGCGCTCGAAGTGCCGCTCGACGGCGCCGTGCGCGCGCTGAACCGCCGGGGCTTTCCGGTCGCCGCGCTGACGGTGGTCCGGCCCGCCGGGGGCGGCCCGCTGGGGCTGTCCGCCCGGACGGCGGCCGTCGACGACGACCCGGCCCGCACGGCCACGGTCGACCTGTTCGGACCCAATCAGCGCAGCGGCGGAGCGGTGCGCCAGTTCTGGCGCAAACTCCGGCTGCGGGCCAGCGAAACCGCCCCCCTTCAGCTCTCGGTACGCCGCGCCGTCGAGCACCGCGCACTGATGACGGTCGCGATCGGCGATCTGGACCTGGCCAACACCGCGACGCTGTCGGTGTCATCCCTCGACCGCGGCTGGACGATGTACGCGCACACGCCGCCACGGGGGCAGCCCATCGACGAGTGCGCCGACCGGGTCCCCGTCGCCCGGGTCTGGGAGGCGCTGGGCGTCCTGCACCACAACGGCATCTCGCACGGTGACCTGCGGGCGCGTTCGATAACGGTCGATGAGGCCGACGTGCTGTTCGGCGGATTCGGATACGCCGAGTACGGGGCGACCGACGTCCAGTTGCAGGCCGACATCGCGCAGCTGCTGGTCACCACGTCGCGGCTGTACGGCCCCGAATCCGCGGTGCGCGCCGCCATCGATGTGTTCGGCCGGAACACCGTCTTGACCGCCTCGCGTCGCTTGACGAAAACGGCTGTGCCCAAACGGATCCGGGACGATCTGGCCGACGCCGGCGCCGTCCTGGCGTCGACCCGCGACGAGGTGATGAAGCAGACCGGCGCCGATCAGATCCAGGCCGAGACCATCACGCGGTTCACCCGCGGCCAGATCATCCAGCTGGTCCTGCTGGTGGCCCTCGTCTACGTGGCATACCCGTTCATCAGCACGGTCCCCGTCTTCTTCACCGAACTGCGGACCGCGAACTGGTGGTGGGCCCTGCTCGGCCTGACGGTGTCGATGCTCACCTACGTCGGCGCCGCCGCGGCGCTGTGGGCCTGCGCCGACCGCATGGTCCGCTTCCGCAACCTGACGATCATGCAGTTCGCCAACACCTTCGCCGCCACCACCACACCGGCCGGTGTCGGGGGCCTGGCGCTGAGCACCCGGTTCCTGCAGAAGGGCGGGCTCGGCGCGGTCCGCGCCACCACGGCCGTCGCCCTGCAGCAGAGCGTGCAGGTGATCGTCCATGTGCTGCTGCTGATCCTGTTCACCACGCTCGCGGGCGCCTCGGCGGATCTGTCGCATTTCGTGCCGTCGGCGACGATCCTGTACCTGATCGGCGGGGTGCTGCTGGGCGCCCTCGGGGTGTTCCTCTTCGTGCCCAGACTGAGGCGCTGGCTGGGCACCTCGCTGCGGCCCAAGCTGCACGAGGTGCTGACCGACCTGGTCGAGGTGGCCCGTGAGCCGAAGCGGCTCGGGCTCATCGTGTTGGGTTGTGCGGCAACGACTCTCGGCGCGGCGCTGGCACTGTGGGCCAGCGTCGAGGCATTCGGCGGCGACACCTCGTTCGTCACCGTCACCGTCGTCACCATGATCGGCGGCACCCTGGCCTCGGCCGCCCCCACCCCCGGCGGCGTCGGCGCCGTCGAGGCGGCCCTCATCGGCGGACTGGCGGCGTTCGGGGTGCCCGCCGCGATCGCCGTCCCCGCGGTGCTGCTCTACCGGGTGCTGACGTGCTGGCTGCCGGTCTTCATCGGCTGGCCGGTGATGCGCTGGCTGACCCGCAACGACATGATCTGATCCCCTTGTCGCCCCGCCGCTTGCGCGCCGAATTCTGCCCGGGGGTCGCTACGGAGCTGATGTGACGACCTTGACGCAGAACTCGACGAGATTCGGCCTCCGCGCGGAGCCGTGCGGGTCAGACCGGAAGTGCGGTGCCGGTTTCCGTCTCGGCGAACTCGACCAGCCGGGCGGCCAGCTCGTAGTCGCACGCGACCTCCGAGCGGCCGATCAGCACCGGCCCGCCGGTCAGGCCGAAACGGCCGCTGACGCCGACGTAACTGCCCGGCGGGATCGGCTCGCTGATGCAGTACAGGGTCGGCGCGGCCCCCTCGTGGATGTCGTTGGCCAATCGGTCGGCAACGCCCTTGACGGCCCGGTGCGCCAACGACATCAGCGGCGAATCCGACACGTGCGACAGGTTGGAGGCCACCCAGCCCGGGTGCGTCAGCTGGGTCACCACCGGCGCACCGGCCGCCCGCAGCCGCCGGTCGAGGTCCAGACCCCACAACATGACCGCGAGCTTCGAGCGCGCGTAGGCGCCCATCGTCGTCCACTTGTGGGTGCGCAGATGCGGATCGTCGATTCGCAGGGTGGCCGACTTGTGGGCATCGGAGCCGACATTGATGATCTGCGAACGCACCCGGCCGTACAGCAGGTTGGTGAGGGCGAACGGGCCGAGCAGGTTGGTGCCGATCGTCCCCTCGAATCCGTCGACGGTCTCGGTGCGGTGTTCGGTGAGCGCCCCGGCATTGTTGATCAGGATGTCGACGTCGCCGTCGAGCAGGTCCGGGAAGGCCCGCACCGAGGACTGGTCGGCCAGGTCGAGCCTGACGACCTCGGTCGAGCCGCCGACCTCGCGTGCCCGCTGCGCGCCCAGGTCGGTGTTGCGGACCGCCATGATGACGTGGGCACCGGCGTTGACCAGGGCCTGCGTCGTTCCCAGCCCGACACCGTTGGTCGCGCCGGTGACGATGATGCGCTTGCCCCGCAGATTGCCGAGCCGACTCGGCGACCACTGTGTCACGCCGCCCACCATAACGAGGTTGCACCGAACGGCACCGCGACCGGGGCGCTTCTGCCAACATGACTGCCGATGAGTGACAGCGGGCGGGAGATCACCAACCTCATCTACACCTATGCCGAACTGCTGGACGCCGGCGACCTCGACGCGGTCGCCGGGTTGTTCACCCACGGCCGGATCTGCGGTGTCGAGGACGGGCCCCCGGAGACGGTCTTCGCCGGCCCGGCGCGGGTCCGCGAGATGTACGAGATGGCCACCCGGCTCTACGAGGACGGGACACCGAAGACCCATCACAACACCACCAACGTGCAACTGCATGTCGACGACGACGCCGGGACCGCACGCGCCAAGTCCTACTACTGCGTCACGCAGGCCACCCCGGAGTTGCCGCTGCAGGTGATCGTGACGGGCCACTACCACGACACCTTTCACCGGGTCGACGGCCGCTGGTGGTTCGACTCCCGGACGATGTTCATCGACCAGGCCGGCGACCTCAGCAAACACCTGAAATTCGGATAAGCATTGCACCACAGGCAATTTCACCAAGGAGTCGGACATGGCCCTCGCTGACCACCCGGTGGCGACCGAGGCCCAGCATGAACAGGAACTCGCCGCGCTCGAGCTGACCGAGCACCCCACGGTGCGGGCCGCCTACCACGACGTCGCCGAGACCTGGCTGGGCCGGGCGAAACCGTCCGACGCCATGCGCGAGCGGTTCGACGACGCCTTCCGCGAGGTGATGTTCTCCGCCGCCGTGTGGTCCTCGAACCAGGACAAGCTGCGACCCAAGGTCAGCTGCATCACCCGGCTGGGACATCCCGTCGACGGGCGCCAGATCCCCGGATCCCGTTGGGGCATCGACAATCCCGACAGTGTCTACCGCGTGATCCCGATCTCCGGCGACGAGCGATACGTCATTCACGGCCGCGTCGGCGCACACCGGATGACCGAGAACTACTTCACCCTCTGGGATGCCGACATGGGCACCGTCGCCGTACTCAACGGGCACACCATGGACGTCGACCCCGACGGCGGCTACACCATCACCGTGGACTCCGCACCGGCCGCCGGACGGCCCAACCACGTGCAGAGCACACCCGAGGCCCACGAGTTCTACATCCGTGATGTGCTGCTGGACTGGCAGCAGGACGACCCGAATCACATTGCCGTGGAACGCCTCGGCCCGGCACCGGCGACCCCGGCACGGACCCGCGACGAGCAGGCGGAAGCCACCGCGGCGATGATGGCCCACTTCGCGAACTTCACCGGCAAGCTCAGCCACGGCGTCGCCAAGATGCCGGCCAACCAGTTCGACCTGGCCTGGTCGGCGGACCAGACCGGCGCCATGCGCAACCAGGTGTACGTCATGGGCCGGTTCGACCTGGCCCCCGACGAGGCGTTCGTCGTCGACGTCGACGACGGCGGCGCCGAATACTTCACGGTGCCGTTGAGCAACATCTGGGGCACCACCCTGGACATCGTCGACCGCACCGGCAGCCTCAACAAGGCGCAGTCGGTACCCAACGACGGCGGCGGTTACACCTACGTCATCTCCCCCGTCGATCCCGGCGTGGCCAACTGGATCGACTCCGACGGACTGCGGGAAGGCATCCTGACGCTGCGGATGGCCGAGTTCGGCGCGGCCGGACCGCAACCCGGCCTGGGCGCCCACGGCCGGGTGGTGAAACTCGACCGCCTCGACACCGAGGTCCCCGGCCTGAAACCGGTCGGTGCCGGGGAGCGCGCAGCCGAACTGGCCGCCCGCCGGCGAGGGTATCTGCGCCGGCTACCCGAAGGGACGCGCTAGATGTCGCGTTGGCTGATCACGGGCTGCTCGACCGGCTTCGGTCGCGAAATCGCCCGCGCCGCACTGCAGGACGGCCACCAGGTGGTCGTCACCGCGCGCCACCGAGCGGCCGTGTCCGATCTCGCCGCGGAGTTCGGCGACCGCGCCCTGCCGCTGGCGCTCGACGTCACCGACGCCGAACAGATCGCCGCGGCGGTCACCGCCGCCGCCGAGGCCTGGGGCGGCCTGGACGTACTGGTGAACAACGCCGGCCACGGATATCTGTCCGCGGTGGAGGAGGGCGAAACCACCGAGGTGCGAAAGCTGTTCGACGTCAACTACTTCGGCGCGGTCGACATGATGAAGGCGGTGCTGCCCGGCATGCGCAACCGGGGCCACGGGCACATCGTCAACATCTCGTCGATGACCGGCCTGGTGGCCAACCCGCCGAATGCGTACTACTCCTCGACGAAATTCGCGCTGGAGGCGGTCTCCGAGGCACTGGCCACCGAGGTGCGCCCGCTGGGTATCAAGGTCACCCTCATCGAACCGGGCGCCTTCCGCACCGACTGGGCCAGCCGGTCGATGAAGGAATCGGGCAGCCCGATCGCCGACTACGCCGACGTCGCCGCCCGCAAGGACCTCATCAAACAATTCGCCGACCATCTGCCCGGTGACCCGCGCAAGGTCGCCGAGGCCGTCCTGATGGTGACGCGCCTGGACGATCCGCCGCTGCGCCTGCTGCTCGGGCGCGACGTGCTCAAGGCGGTGCGCGACCGGTTGACCGCGTTCTCGGCGTCGATCGACGAGTGGGCACCCGTCACCAAGAACGTCAACTTTCCACCCTGACCGCCTGCGGGCATCTGTTCAGCGGCCCCCGCGAGGTCTACTCGCACGATGTCGCACGGACGGCTGAACAGATCGGCGGGGCACCCGCCGCAGACTTCAGACGCTCACGTCCACCATTGGCGGATGACGGCCTCGGCAGCCTTGCCCTGAGGTGAGAAGTCCAGGGGTTCGGCCTGGGTGTCCGGCGGCGTGATCCAGACCCACCAGAACACGCCCCCCCACCACGGCTGAGTGGAGAACTTCGACAGCAGCGCCTGATAGGCGGCGGCCTGTTCGGCCTGGTTGACCACCGTGCTGATCAGCCAACTGGCGGGATTCGTCGTGGTTCCGGTCTGACTGGTGAAGCCGGCCTCGGTGAACACGATCGGCAGCCCGTACCGCGCCGACAGCTCCGCCATGACGTGGACGTAGGGCTCCATGGCCGCCTGCAACGCCGTCACGTCGGTGGTGGAGGTCGGGCTCAGCGGGACGTAGGCGTCGAGGCCGATCATGTCGAGCGCATCCCAGAACGGCACCTGCGTCCACTCGCGGCCGGCGGCGTACAACACGATGCCGTCGTACCTGTTTCGGACGGCCTGGATCACCGCCAACCAGTTCGTCCGGTCGTCGATCACCGACGACAGGTCGGTGCCCACGGAGAACTCCTCGACTCCGGACCGCTGCGCGATCTCGGCGTAGTGGGTGATGAACGCCGTGTACGCGGAAAACCATGCGGTGCGGTCGGTGGGCGCGATGTTGGTGCGGCTGTCCGTGGCGGCATTCGGCAGGTCGATGTGGGGTTTGAGGAGCACCTGCAGCCCGAACTGGTGGGCCAGCGTGATCGCCCGCTCGAGTCCCTCGTCGCTGACCGTTCTCGCCGTCCGCGTCATCACGTTCGAGTACCGCGTGTCCTGATACCACGTGGGGGTGAACTCGACCCAGGTCGCGCCCAGCGCCTTGATCTCGGCCAGCGACTGTTCCAGCCCGGGGCCGTCATAACCGTTGACCTGCCAGGTCGGCATCGCGAACCCGCGCTGCTGCACGGCGACCTCGACACCGGCGACCTTGTCGATCGACACCGTGACGGTCTGCACCCAGGTGCTGCCGTCGTCCAGCTTCACCATGCCGGCCGTCATCGTCCGGATGAAGGCGGCCATCATCCCCTGCAGACCGTGGATGTGCGACGCCGCGTTGGTTTCGCGGACGATGACGGTGAACGTGTCGGTGCCGCCGGTGGCTGCCAGTGCCGCCGACGGGGTGTACGTGAAGCGGCCGTCGGCGGTCACCGTCGCGATGCCCCGCCCGGCCTGAGATCGCAGCTCCACCGTCAACGGGTCGCCGTCGGGATCGGCCGCCCCGACGTAGCCGGTCACGACGCCCTCGCTGGTTTGACCAGGGTCCCGGCTCGGGTTGGCCGTCGGAGTCCGATTGAAGTAGGCCCGCTGCAGGCCCAGGAAGAACGCGGTGATCGGATCGACCGTCGCGCCCGGGGCCGCCGGCGCCGGATCCGACGACGGTGCGGCCTCGGCCACCGACAGATACGCCTGCGCCGACGCCGCTCCCGCGCCGCCGGTGCCGACCGCGGTGACCTCGTTGCTCGTAATCGGTTCGGCGGCAACCGAATCCAGCGGCATCGCAGCGGGCTCGACCGTCGGCTCCGGGGCCGTATCGTCGGTTCCCGGGGTGCCGCCCTGGCCATCGACGACGGCGGGCTCAACGGTGGTGTCGTCGGCCACGGTCTGGAGCGCCTGGTCCGCCTCGTCTTCGCCCGCCGGGTCGTTTGCGTCGCCTTCCTCGGCGGCACCGGAGCGTTGTCCCGCAGCGTCGTCGGACCGGCCGGCGCCGTCGGCGCCGTCATCGGACTTCCCGTTGTCGTCATTCGCGGCGGCCTCGTCGCCGCTGCCCGTGCCGGCACTCCCGGTCGAGACCGTGTTGCCGTCCGCCGGGCCGCTTCCCGATGACACACTCTGCGACGACTCACCACTGCTGTCGGGGCCGGAACCGCCCGGGGTGTCCTCGGCCTGAGCCGCACCCGCCCCGATCAACGCCGCGGCGATACCCAAGCTGACCGCGCCCGCAGCCAGCCACGGATGCGGCTCGAACGCACACTTCTCGACACCCATATTTCGACTCCCACATCTTTTTCTGCAAACGATATTGCTTTATGACAGGGAGTAAATCAGGGGATTGGACAAACTCAACAATCGTGCACAAATGGCAAAGTATTCGAAATCATTTGAAGCTTTGCCCGAATTCGATTCAGACGCGTGAATCGGAGGCGGCGCACGCCATCGGCGGCGACCGGACTGCCGGTCATGATCGGGTAATAAGGTTGCAGGACAACAACTATGGCCTTCCATGGCTGTCTCGAAGGGTGCGGAGGCCGGGGTGTCCGCACCGTCGCCACGATCGGCAAATATTATGCCGGTGTCTGAAATTGTGAAATATAGCAAATCGGCTACCCCAGTGGAACCGACCCTGGTTTTCGGTATCAACTTAGCAATATGCAGACGCTGTCAGTAACGTCGGAGCGCCGCGCACGCCAGCGGCGATCAACCACGTTGACCCGTACCGGATGGAGCTGACTCCGACCGTCGGTGGCCGGGATCCCCGTCAGAGCTGTCGGCGCGACGGGCGTCCGACCGGTGCGTCGAAATTGGCTCGAATGGTGCGAGGAACACCGAGTCATCGAGAACCTCCACGCGCGTATCAACTCGACGGACAACGCCAACAGCTCCGCTGGCCGGATCGCATCCCACAACGACAACCGATCGCTTTGCAGTACGAAACCCGATGGCCTGAATCCCTTCCCCAACAAGGGAATTGCGGCCATCTTCCCAACGCAGAACCAATCGACCAGCCGACTGTCAGGTCGAAATGCCAAGGTAGCTTCGGTTGGTGCGAACTTTGTCGGCGGACCGCGTCAGGGTTCAGTCAGACTAGAAAATTGAGTGCGGGCGGTGGGACTCGAACCCACACGCTCTTTCGAGCACGGGCACCTAAAGCCCGCACGGCTGCCAGTTACGTCACGCCCGCAATGGGTCCGAACATACAACTTCGCCAATGAGACCGAACCGTCGGTAGGGGCGCACTATTCACGACGACCTCGGCATCCCCTGGACGCAGAACGCCCACCACACCATCGCCGTCTACCGCAAGGCCGCCACCGCACGCATGGACGAATTCGTGGGCCCCAAAACGGCGCCCAGACCACCCCTGACGTGAGCCTCGATTCCCGCCGAACCGCAGCTGACCGGTACCGTCGAGACATGTCCGCCCGCCGCCGGAAATGGCCGATGATCATCCTGGTCCTCGCCGCCGCCTCCGGCTGCCTGGCGCTGGGCTGGTGGCAGTGGACCCGGTACGAATCGGCCAGCGGCACCTTCCAGAATCTCGGGTACGCCCTGCAGTGGCCGTTCTTCGCCGGTTTCTGCGTGTACGCCTACCGCAAGTTCGTCCGCTACGAACAGGCTCCGCCCGAGCCCCGCAGCGCCACCGAAACCACCCATATCCCCGACGGCCTGCTGCCCGAACGCCCGGGCACCGCGGCGCCGGGCGCACCACAAGACGACGATCCGGCACTGCGCGAATACAACAGCTACCTCGCCGAGCTTGCCCGCAGTGACGGACTGAAGACCAACGACCGACCGGACAGGACCACCGCATGACGCAGACCCCCGACCGACCCACCGGCGCCGTGACGCCCGAAGAGGTGCGCCGACCCTTGACCGCCTACCGGGTGCTGGCCTGGGCGACGGGCCTCTGGCTGCTCGCGCTGTGCTACTGGATGGTGCAGAAGTACGTCTTCGACGACAACTCGCTGCGCTGGATAGGACAAGCGCACGGCGCGGTGTACTTCGCCTATCTGCTCGCCACGTTCAATCTCGCCATCAAGGTGCGCTGGCCGATCGGCAAGACTATCGGCACCCTGTTGGCCGGCACCGTCCCGCTGCTGGGCCTCATCGTCGAGCACTACCGAACCGCCGAGGTGAGGGAACGCTTCGGGCTCTGAGCGACGCCGCCCGCCGAACCCGCCGGTCGCGGGATCAGACACGCGATCGCCGCGGCCGCCAGCGCCGCGCCCGCGGCGATGAGCAGCGCGACCTGGAACGCGCGCAGGGTGGGTACGTCGTGCCCGTGCAGCGTCACCGTCATCCCGGCCAGCACCGCGCCGATCACGGCGCTGCTGGTCGAGGTGCCCAGGGAGCGGGCCAGCGCGTTGATGCCGTTGGCCGCCGCGGTCTCCGACACCGGTACCGCGGCGTTGATCAACGCCGGCAATGACGAGAAGGCGAAGCCCACCCCGATGCTGACCGAGATGTTGAGCAGCATCATCGTCAGCGGGCTGCCCAGCAGCGCGAGCCCGGCCAGATACGCACCGGCGATCACCAGGCAGCCGGCGATCAGGGTGAACCGCGGCCCCCGCCGGTCGGCGACCCTGGCGGCGATCGGCGAACTCAGCATCATGGCCAGCCCGCCCGGGGCCATCCACAGACCCGCCTGCAGCATCGACTGCCCCAGCCCGAACCCCGTCTGCGCCGGCATCTCAAGCACCTGCGGTGCGATCAGCGACAGCGCGAACAACGAAAAGCCCACCCCGATCGAGGCCAGGTTGGTGGTCAGGACCGGCCGGCGTGCGGTGGTCCGCAGGTCGACGATCGGTGCGTCCACCCGCAGCTGCCACCAGCCGAACACCGCGAAGACCAGCAGCGACGACACGAATAGTCCGACCGTCAACGCCGAGGACCAGCCCCAGGTGCCGCCCTTGGAGATCCCCAGCAGCAACGTGACCAGGGCGACCGCCAGCAGGACGGTGCCCAGCGGGTCGAACCGGTCGGCGCTGCGCGGCGGGAGGCGCGGCACCATGAGGGTGAACAGCAGCAGACACCCGAGGCCGATCACCGTGGCGAACCAGAACAGGGCGTGCCACTCGAAATGCTGAGCGATGGCCGCGGCGAGCGGCAGTCCCAGCGCGCCGCCGACGCCCAGTGAAGCACTCATCAATCCCATTGCCGCGCTGACCTTTTCGGCCGGCACACAGGTGCGCAGCACGCTGATACCGAGCGGGATGATCGGCATGCCGAAGCCCTGCAGGCCGCGGCCGATGATCAGCGGCAGCAGGGCCGTGGTGCTCGCCGCCAGCAGTGAGCCGGCCGTCAGGAACACCGCGCAGCAGATCAGGATCGGCTTGGGACCGTACATGTCACCGAGTCGGCCGAACACCGGGGTGGCCACGGCCGCGGTCAACAGCGTCGCGGTGATCGCCCACGACGCATTCGACGGAGCCGTGTCGAACAGCACCGGCAGTTCCGGCAGGACCGGGATGATGAGCGTCTGCATCAGCGACACACTGACGCCCGCGGCGGCCATCGCCGCGACGAGCATTCCGGGGTGATGCGGAGGCACGTCACGAGCCTCGGTGCTGTGACGACCCATCGCGCCAGACTACCCATTTAGTTCAGCTAGGCATATTTCACTCAGGGCCGGCTCAGCTTGCCCGCCTAGCATTGACACGTGTCAGCCCCCGCTCCTCCCCATCTGTCCAGCGGTGGTTGCGTCAACGTGCGAGAGGACGTCGCAGGGAACGCTGAACAGATTGCCGGCAACCGGGTGGCCTCCCTTGCCGGCGACCGGGTGGATTCCCTCACCGGCCTGCGCGCGGTGGCCGCCCTGCTGGTCGTCGGCACCCATGTCGCGTTCGCGACCGGACTCCTGCGCCACGGCTATCTCGGCCTGATCGGCGCCCGGCTGGAAATCGGCGTCCCGATCTTCTTCGTGCTGTCGGGCTTCCTGTTGTTCCGGCCGTGGGTGACCGCGGCCGCGGCCGGCCGGGAGCCACCCGACGTCGCCCGCTACGGGCGACACCGGGCGCGCCGGGTGCTGCCCGGCTACCTCATCACCGTGCTGGTGACGTTCGCGATCTACACGGTGTTCCACCCCGGCGACAATCCCGGACAGAGCTGGCTCGGCCTGGTGCGTTATCTCACGCTGACACAGATCTACACCGACAACTACCTGCTCACCTACCTGCATCCCGGGCTTTCGCAGATGTGGAGCCTGGCCGTCGAGGTGTCGTTCTACGCCGCACTGCCGCTGCTGGCCTACCTGCTGCTGGTCGTGCTGTGCCGGCGACGCTGGCAGCCGGAGGTACTGCTGGCCTGGCTGTTCGCCCTCGCGATGATCAGTCCCCTGTGGCTCATCGCCGTGCACACCACCGGCCGGCTGCCGTCGGCGGCCGGCATGTGGTTGCCCGCGCACCTGTCCTGGTTCGCCGGCGGCATGGCGTTGGCGGTACTGCGCACCCTCGGGGCGCGCTGCCGCGCCACCGTGGCCGTCCCGGCGGCGCTCGGCCTGTACCTACTCGTGTCGACGGAGATCGCCGGCCACATCATCGGACCGGACACCTGGTGGCAGCCGGTCGCGAAATCCGTTCTGTACGGACTCATCGCCACCCTGGCGGTGGCCCCCCTGGTGCTGGGTGATCACGGCCGCTACGCCCGACTGCTCGACAGCCGTCCCGTCGTCTGGCTGGGCGAGATCTCCTACGAGATCTTCCTGCTGCACGTGGTGGTCATCGCCGTGCTGATGAACGCGGTGCTGAGATGGCCCCTGTTCACCGGATCGACGATCGGGCTCTACGTGGCGACAGTGGCGGTCACGGTCCCGTTGGCGGTGCTGTTGCGGCGGCTGACCCACCGCCCGCCGAAACCTCAGACCTGCACGTAGGGGGCGTAGCGCTGGTCGTAGCCCGCCTTGCGCGCGGCCAGCACCTCCGCCCGCTCCTCGGGCGTGAGGTACTCCGTACCGGGCGGCAGCTCCTCATCCAGCTTGGACAGCTTGATCACGCGCGCGAGAACCGTTGGCGCGACGTAGTTGTCCAGATCGATGTCCTGGAACCTGATCGACAGCGTGCCCTGGTTCAGACCGCCGGTGGACACCCAGTTCGCCACGCACCCGGCATCGGTGCACGGCTCGGTCGGCGACAGCACCAGCGTGTAGGGCTGCCCGATCTCGTGGACTGCCTGCACGTTGTTCAAACTGGTCTGCTGGTCCCAGTAGTTGTCGGTCACCGTCCACACGTTGGTGACCGGAACGTTGAAGTAGCGCGCGGATCCGGGGTCGATGGTGATCACCAGCGCCTCGTCGTCGGCCAGTTGGAAGTGGCCGGCGCTCTGCAGCTGGTTGGCCAGGAACGACGCGTTGTGCGCGGGAGTCGACAGGGTGTTGGCCGGCCGCGGCTCCCCGGTGTCGGCATCCGTGGCGGCCACGGTCATGTACTGCGGCTCCATGAACAGCCCGAGCATCGACACGATCGCGGTTTCGGTGGCCTGCAGCCACAGCGGCATCGGGTTCAGCGGCGGCACCAGGGACAGCAGCTGCGAGAGGATCGGGGTGCTGGAGAACAGTGGCCCGATCACCGGGAAGTCGTAGAACCCGAGCTGACTGAACAGGTTGTTCGGCGGGCCGCCGACCCGCTCGATCGACAGGCTCATCGGGACCTGGGTGTTCCAGTCCGACAACGTGTTCCGGGCCGCGATCAGGGTCGCATCGGACGGCAGCTGCAGATGGTTGGGGCGGCCGTCGGCGGGCGTGGAGTCGACCGTGATGGTGAACGAGCCGTCGGCGTTGCGCACCAGGTCGCGGGCGGTGAGCACGTCGGCCGTCGCGCCGGTCAGCCCGGTCAGCACGCTGAAGGTGGTGTCGGCGGGTTCCGGTCCGCTGAACCGACCCGTGATGACGTACGACGACGACGCGTTGACCCCGATCATCCGGTAGATGGTGTCGGGGTTGTCGTACAGGATCCGCGCGCCGCCGAACGTCTCGTTGAACCAGGTGTGCGGCGGCATCACCTGCTGGATAACGTGCGGGTCGTTCGGGTTGAGCAACTGCAGTTCCAGCGCGGCCTGCAGCGCGTACTCGTCGACGGCCCGGTCCAGCTGGGCCATGTTCTCCGCGTCGATCGTGCCGAACAAGTTCTCGGCGGAGGCCTGCCAGGACAGCTTCAACAACCATTTCGCCAGCGCCATGATCGGGGTGTTCACGATCTGGGTGGCCAGCGTCTCGGCGTCGATCTGGTCCTGGGTGGCCAACGGGCTGGTGCCCGTGGGGGCCGTCACGTCCACGGTGACCTTCTGGTAGGCGTCCCCGAAGAACAGTGCCAGGCCGTGGATGTGGAACGGATTGCCCGGGTAGTCACTGACCTTGACCAGGAAACTGTCGGTGCCGCCGGTCGCGGCCAGCCCCGCGTACGGGGTGTAGGTGAAGCTGCCGTCGGCGGCGACGGTGACGACGCCCTTCCCGGGCCCGCTGACGACGCTGTAGGTCAGGGCATCGCCGTCGGCGTCGGCGCCGTGAACCGCACCGGTGATCTGGCCGGCATCGGTCTGCACGTTGAGCCCCGCGTCGTAGGTGGCGGTCGGCCGCTTGTTGAAGAGCGTGTACTCGATCTCCCGGCAGATCAGCGCCAGCAGGCCGGCCAGCGTCGACTGCTCGTAGGGCACGGCGGGTTGGTCCGTCGACGCCGAATCATCGACGAGGACCAGGGACGCCCGCGCGACGGTGACCGAATCCGCCGGATCTGGAGGCGAATCCTCCTGCACGACAACCACATTCGTGGGATCAACCGAATCGACGAGGACGGTGGCGGCGGGGGCCGGTGCGGGGTCGGCCGGTTCGAGCTCCGGTTCGGCGTCGGCGGCCGGCGAAGCCGTGACGTCGCGCTCCTCCGGATCGGCGGGGGTGCCGGTCTCGCGGTCCGGGGCCTGCGACACCGTCACCCGGTCGTCCGCACCGGACCGGCGCTCGGTGGCAACGCTCGTGTCGGGGGTTCCGGGTTCGTCGGCCGGTTCGGGTTGTTCGGTTTCCGTGCCGGGCGCCGGATCCGGTACCACGTCGGCACTGGGCTCCGCGGCGGACCCCGGTTCGGTCTCGTCGTCGGCGTCACCGGCCGCGTCCGTCGGGTCGGTCTCCCCCGCCTGGTCCGACGGCGACGACGACGCGGGGGCCGATGGGCCGGCGCTTGGCGATGCACCGGGTGCGCCGGCCGACGGCTCGCCGGCGACCGTCCCGGAACCCGAAGTCGCACCGGACTCCTCGGCCAGGGCGGTGCCCGCTCCGGCGAACAGCGCCGACCCGACGCCCAGCGCAACGGCCAGCGCGCCCACACGGCCCACATAGCGGCCAGATCCCCGACTTGGACCCACGGCGTCCTCCTGTGTGTCAGACCTCACACAGCGTACTCACCGGCGCCGACCTCGCCGCAACCGGACAGCAAACTTCCGGAACGGCGGGTCAGACCAGCGCCCGCAACGCCGGAACCAGCGCCGCCAGCGCCCGGCCCCGATGCGATACCGCGTCCTTCTCGGCCGGACTGAGTTCGGCCGCGGAGCGGTCCGATCCCAGCGGGATGAACACCGGGTCGTAGCCGAAGCCGCCGGACCCGCGCGGGCGCACCGCGATCACGCCGGGCCAAACACCGCGGACCACGGTCTCACCGGCGGCGGACACCAGCGCGCACGCGGACACGAACGCCGCGCCGCGCCGAACCGCGGGCACGTCGGTCAATTGCGCCAGCAGCAATTCGTAGTTGGCCTCATCTCGGCCGTGCCCGCCGGACCACCGCGCCGACAGCACCCCCGGCATCCCGTTGAGCGCCTCCACGGCCAGGCCGGAATCGTCTGCCACACAAGGCAATCCCGTCGCGTTGAAGCCGTCCCGCGCTTTGGCCAGGGCGTTCTCCTCGAACGTCGCGCCGGTTTCGGGCGACTCGGCGAACTCCGGCACATCGGCCAGCGACAGCAACTCGAGCCCGGACACCCCGGCCGAATCGAGCACGCGGCGCAACTCCGCGAGCTTCTTCGGATTGCGGCTGGCGACCAGGAGGGGGGTCAGCTTCCGAAGGCCTTCTTCGGCGCCGGGCCGTCGGGCAGCACACCCGGGTACGGCGCGTCCAGCGCTTCGCGCTGCAGCGCGAACAGCGTGTCACAGGCCCCCAGGGCGGCGTCGAGCAGCTTGTCGAGTGTCGAGCGCGGGAACGTCGCACCTTCGCCGGTGCCCTGCACCTCGACGAGCGTGCCGGTGTCGGTGGCGACGACGTTCATGTCCACCTCGGCGCGCGAGTCCTCCTCGTAGGGCAGGTCGACGCGGACGCGCCCGTCGACCACGCCGACACTGACCGCCGCGATCGCGCACGACAGCGGCCGGGGATCGGAGAGTTTGCCGGCCGCCCCGAGATAGGTGACGGCGTCGGCGAGGGCCACATAGGCGCCGGTGATGGCCGCCGTGCGGGTGCCGCCGTCGGCCTGCAGCACGTCGCAGTCGATCGCGATGGTGTTCTCGCCCAGTGCGCGCAGGTCGATGCACGCGCGCAGCGACCGGCCGATCAGCCGGCTGATCTCTTGGGTGCGCCCGCCCGGGCGGCCCTTCACCGATTCCCGGTCCGACCGGGTGTGCGTCGCTCCCGGCAGCATCGCGTACTCGGCCGTCAGCCAGCCCAGCCCGGAACCCTTGCGCCAGCGCGGGACGCCGTCGGTGACCGACGCGGTGCACATGACTCGGGTGTCGCCGAACTGGATGAGCACCGAGCCGGCCGGATGGGAGGTGAAACCCCGGGTGATCGTCACGGGCCGCAGTTCGTCGTCGGTGCGGCCGTCTTCGCGTTCAGGCACGATCGCCACCCTAACGGGTTCGGGACACCTCGAAGGTCTCACCGCAGACGACGGCGCGCACGGGTCCGTCGAACGCGGCCTTGGCCTCGCTGATGATGTCTTCGCGGGACGTCCAGGGCGGGATGTGGGTGAGCAGCAACTCCGACACGTTCGCGCGGGCGGCGATCTGACCGGCCTCGGTTCCGGACAGATGCACGTTCGGCGGTCGGTTGTCGGGGTCGTGGGTCCAGGACGCCTCGCACAGGAAGACATCGGCGTCCCGGGCGAGTTCGACGGCCGACTCGCACACGCCGGTGTCACCGCTGAAGGCGAGCACCGCACCGGACGGATCGGTGAACCGCATGCCGTAGGACTCGGTGGGATGGCTGACGGCGACGGGCAGGACGTCGAGCGCACCCATGCGCACGCTCTCCCCGTCCCGCCACGGGATCACGTCGAAGATGTCGGTGAAGTCGTCGAATTCGCCGCCTTCCGGTGACGACGCCGCGCCCAGTCGCGCCCAGGTGTCGCTCGGGCCGAACATCCGTTTCCTGCCGATCGGCGGCATCGGGTGGTAGCGCCGCCAGACGAACAACCCGGGCAGGTCCAGGCAGTGGTCGGCGTGCAGGTGCGACAGCAGGATGTCCACCTCGCCGGGATCGGCATGACGCTGCAGCGCACCGAGGACACCGCCGCCGAAGTCGATCACCATCGGCGGGCTCTCGGGCGCGGTCAGCAGGTACCCGGACGCGGGCGAGTCGGGGCCGACGACGCTGCCCGAACAACCGAGAACCGTGATGCGCACAGCCACTACTGTGCCATGCCCATTACCACATTGAAAAAAACTCGCGATGTTTGCGAAAAGCTGATCACCCGGGCGCGGCGATGCGGCGTTGAACAGGTGAAACCCCGGTGATCGAGGGCCCCAGAAAACGGGCCGCCAGCGCCAGAAAGGCCTCCGGGTCGCCGGTGGCCTCGAACCGCCGTGCGGCCGGCAACGGCGGGTGGTCGCCCGGCCCCTCCGGACCGCCCCGCAACAGGTCATGCTCGGTCAGCACCCGCAGCAGGTCCTTGGCCGTCTCCTCCGCGGAGGAAACCAGTGTCACGTCGTCGCCCATCGCGAGCTGGATCAGGCCGGACAGCAGGGGGTAGTGCGTGCACCCCAGCACCAGGGTGTCGACGCCGGCGCGCTGCAACGGTTCCAGATACCCCTCGGCCAGTCCGAGCACCTGCCGGCCGCTGGTCACCCCGCGTTCGACGAAGTCGACGAAGCGGGGGCAGGCCACCGCCGTGATCTCGGTGCCGACGGCCGCGGCAAAGGCGTCCTGATAGGCCCGCGACGTGATGGTCGCCCGGGTGCCGATCACGCCGATCCGGCCGGTACGGGTGGTTGCCACCGCCCGCCGGACGGCGGGCAGTATCACCTCGACGACGGGTACGTCATAGCGTTCGCGGGCGTCGCGCAGGCAGGCCGACGACGCGGAGTTGCACGCGATCACCAGGGCCTTGACGCCGCGGGCGACGAGGTCGTCCATGATCGCCAGCGCGTGCGTGCGGATGTCGGCCAGCGGCAGCGGGCCGTAGGGCCCGTTGGCGGTGTCCCCGACGTAGATCATGTTCTCGGCGGGCAACTGGTCGATGATGGCGCGCGCGACGGTCAGCCCGCCCACACCGGAATCGAACACGCCGACCGGCGCCTCCGGGTCCGGGACCGTCATGTGGCCGGGAACGTCGGCGGTGTGCCCGGCTTGCGCTGCTGCCGGGCCTGCCGTTCCGGTGCGGACAGCCAGTACGCGGCGAGCACGCCGGCCACGGCGCCGCACAGGTGGCCCTGCCAGGACACCCCGCCGCACTGTCGGAACACCGGCACCACACCCCACAGGATGCCGCCGTAGATGACGAACACCGCGACGCTGGCCAGGATCTGCCAGATGTGGCGGGTCAGCCAGCCGAACACCAGCAGGAAGGCGAACCAGCCGAAGATCAGGCCGGAGGCGCCGATGTGGTTGGTCGCCAGATTGCACTGCCCGATGTTGCCCAGCAGCCAGGTGCCGAACCCGCCGACGATCCAGATGATCGCGGTGGCCCACACGAACCGGGACATGCCGGCCAGCGTCACCAGGAAGCCGAGCACCAGCGCGGGCACCGTATTGGCGACGAGATGACCCCAGTTGGCGTGCAGCAGCGGGGCGAAGATGATGCCCCAGAGCCCGTCGGCCTCCAGTGGCCGAATGCCGTTGCGTTCCAACCGGTGTCCGGACAGGACGTCGATCAGCTCGATGATGTAGAGCAGCGCGACGAACGTCACGATCGTGGTGGCGCCGACCTGCCACGCCGGCCGCTTCTCCTGTTGCGGCGCAGGCAAACCGGACGCTGGGTTCATGCGACCAGGCTACCGGTGGCCGGCCCGGGAAACGGCATCAGGCGAACGTTCCCGGCAGCGTGCCGCGGTAGGTGGCAATCCCGGCCACCGACTCGGCGGCGATCACCCCGGCCAGCACCGCACTGGCGAGCACATCGGCGGCCGCCGCGCCGATCTCACTGACCGCCCTGGTCTCCGGCGACATCTGCGCCGGGGTGTCGGGGTCCGCCGGCACCGCAACCGCGCCGGTGGCCAACGCGAACACCGTGTCACCGTCGAGCGGGGTGTGACACGGCCGGATGGCATGGGCCAGCCCGTCGTGCGCGGCCACCGCGACGCGCCGGCACGCGGCCGGGCTCAGGGCGGCGTCGGTGGCCACGACGGCGACCGTGGTGTTGAGCACGCCGGCGCCGGGCCCCGTCCCGGTCGTGCGGTCGCGCTCGAGTGTGGCCAGGGCGTCGACCTGTTCGGCCGGCGGCACCGTCAGGCCGAACTCCGCGATCAGGCGGGCCGTCCAGGGCAGTCCGGTGCCGGGGTCGACGACGTTGCCCGCGGCGTTCACCACCACGATCGCGCCGACGGTCACACCAGCGGCGGCGCCCTCCAGCCGGACCGAGGCCGTGCCGACGCCCCCCTTGAGTGCGCCCGCCCGGGCACCCGCACCGGCGCCGACACTTCCCATCGACGCCGACGCCGACGCCGCTTCGACCGCGGCGCGGCCGAACTGCGCCGTCGGCCGGCAACCCCAGGCACCCACGGGCAGATCGAAGATCACCGCGGCCGGGACGATCGGGACCCGACCGCCGTCCATCGCCACCCCGCGGTCGTGTTCTTCCAGCCAGGCCATCACGCCGTCGGCGGCCGCCAGCCCGTAGGCACTGCCGCCGGACAGCACGACGGCGTCGACGTGACGCACGCTGTTGGACGGATCGAGCAGATCGGTCTCCCGGGTGCCGGGTGCGCCGCCGCGTACGTCCGCCGCGCCGACGGTCCCCGGCGGGACGAGCACGACCGTCGTGCCCGTCGCCCAGCCCGAGCCGAGCGTCGCATCGCCGTCGATCCGGTGGTGATGGCCGACGAGGATCCCCGCGACGTCGGTGATCGACCCCGTCATCGCACGGGCTTGCCCATCAGGGCCAGCACCAGGTACTCCTGCAGCACCGTCAGCCACTGGTACACGTCGAGGTGTCCGGCCAGCGGGTGACCGGACGGCAGCCGGTGCGGGCCGTCGGGCTCCACGCCGAGCATGGTGCCCAGGGCCAGGCGGATGTCGTTGACCGCGGTGAGCCAGGCATTGGCGTCGGCCTCGGTCAGCTCGAAGCGTCCGCCCCCGGCCGGGCAGGTGGCCAGAAGCCGTTGCACCGCTTCACGTTTGGCGTCGATGATGGCCGGCTCGTGCAGGCTGCGCAGGGCGCCGTTGACACTTTCGGCGGTCCCCGATCCCGCCGGGTGCGGAGTCTGCGCCCGCAGGAAGTCGGGTAGCAGCCGACTCATGGTGGCGTCGGCGGGCGGCTGCGAATGGCCGGTGCGCAGACCGGTGATCTCCTCGAGTTCGTCCCGGGGCGAAGATGATTCACGCTCATCGAGCATTCCCATGACCGAGTTGGCCATGTTGTGCAGCAGCGCCGACTCGTGCGGTTCGACCGCGGAACGAAAACGGAGGCCGTCCGGGGTTTGCACCCGCTTCCACTTACGCACCCTGAAGCTCCGGGCCGCTCAGCGGTCCTGCTGCATGGTGGCCCACAGGCCCGCGGCGTGCAGTTTGGTCACGTCGACTTCCATCGACTCCCGGGTCCCCGAGGAGACCACCGCCTTGCCTTCGGTGTGGACCTGCAGCATGAGCTTGGTGGCGTGCGATTCGGAATAGCCGAACAGCTTCTGGAGGATGTACGTGACGTAGTTCATCAGGTTGACCGGGTCGTCCCAGACGATGGTGACCCACGGCCGCTGGGTGGCCTCGGTGGCATCGACCTCGGCCTGGCGGGCCGTCCCCGGTTTCGTCGGCGCTTGCGCAACCATGGCGACCAGAATACAGCGGCGGTGAACGGCCAACAGCAACCCGTTTGCCGGCCCGCACCGGCCGCTGACGTGCCCCTGTCGACCCCGCCGACTACCGTGTGGCTGTGAGTGTGGCGCTGCTGACCGACAAGTACGAGCTGACCATGCTGCAGGCCGCGCTGCACGACGGGTCGGCCCACCGGCACACCACCTTCGAGCTGTTCGCCCGCCGCCTGCCCGACGGCCGCCGCTACGGTGTCGTGGCGGGCACCGGGCGTTTTCTCGACAGCCTGGCGCGGTTCCGGTTCGACGAGTTGGACGAGCCGGCCCTGGCGTCATTGGCGGAGTTCCTCGACGAGGCGACGCTGGATTTCCTGCGCGGCTTCCGCTTCACCGGCGACGTCGACGGCTACCCCGAAGGCGAACTGTACTTCGCCGACTCGCCCGTCCTGTCGGTCAGCGGCAGTTTCGCCGAATGCGTGCTGCTGGAAACGCTCGCGCTGTCGATCTTCAACCACGACACCGCAATCGCGTCGGCGGCGGCGCGCATGGTCAGTGCGGCCGGCGGTCGCACGCTGATCGAGATGGGCTCGCGGCGCACCCATGAGCGGGCGGCGGTGGCCGCGGCGCGCGCCGCCTACCTCGCCGGCTTCGACGGCACGTCGAATCTGCTGGCACACCACCGCTACGGGGTGCCGGCGCTGGGCACCAGCGCGCACGCTTTCACGATGGTGCACACCACCGTCGACGGGCCCGACGAACCCGCCGCGTTCCGGGCTCAGGTCGACGCGCTCGGGGTGGGCACCACCCTGCTGGTCGACACCTACGACGTGACCGCCGGCATCGCCAACGCGGTGGCCGTGGCCGGCCCGCGGCTCGGCGCGGTGCGAATCGATTCCGGCGATCTGGGCGTACTGGCCCGGCAGGCGCGCGCACAACTCGACGGGCTCGGCGCGACCGGCACGAAGATCGTGGTGTCCGGCGACCTCGACGAGTACTCGATCGCCGCGCTGCGCGCCGACCCGGTCGACTCCTACGGGGTGGGAACGTCGTTGGTGACCGGCTCCGGCGCGCCCACGGCGAGCATGGTCTACAAACTCGTCGAGGTCGACGGCATCCCCGTGCAGAAACGCAGCAGCCACAAGGAATCCCACGGCGGCCGCAAGGCGGCGCTGCGGCTTGTCAAACCGTCGGGGACGGTCGTCGAGGAGGTGGTGTACCCCGTCGGCTCGCCCCCGGCCGGGACCGAGGCGGGCCGCCCCCTGACCGTCGCCCTGGTCCGCGGCGGCGCGGCGGTCGGCGCCGCCACCCTGGCCGACGCCCGCGAGCGCGTGGCCGCCGGGCTGACGAGCCTGCCCTGGGAGGGGCTGAGGTTGTCGCACGGGGAACCGGCGATCCCGACCCGGGTGGTGACGCCATAGCGGTCCCGGTCGCCGAACTGCTCGAGCACGCGGTCGCCGCGCTCGGCGGCACCCGGCGCAGCGGTCAGGTCGAGATGGCCGAGGCGGTCGAGCGCGCCTTCTCCTCGGGTGCGCATCTGGCGGTGCAGGCGGGTACCGGAACCGGCAAGTCGCTGGCCTATCTGGTGCCGGCGCTGGCCCGGGCCGCGCGCAGCGACGCCGACGGCGATGCCGGGCCGGTGGTGGTGTCGACGGCCACCATCGCACTGCAACGCCAACTGGTGGACCGCGATCTGCCCCGGCTGACCGAGGCGCTGGCCGGCGCACTGCCCCGCAAGCCGACCTTCGCGTTGCTGAAGGGCCGGGGAAACTACCTGTGCCTGAACAAGATTCACAACGGAGCAAGCACCGAAGATCCGCTGGGGCAGGACGAGCTGTTCGAACCGGTGGCGGTCGGAGCCCTCGGCCGCGACGTGCAGCGGTTGACCGCTTGGGCCGACGAGACCATGTCCGGCGACCGCGACGAGCTGCGGCCCGGTGTGTCCGACCGCGCCTGGGCGCAGGTCAGCGTGTCGGCCCGGGAATGCATCGGCGTGGCGCGCTGCCCGTTTTCCACCGAGTGCTTCTCCGAGAAGGCGCGCGCCAAGGCCGCGCTCGCCGATGTCGTGGTGACCAACCACGCGCTGCTGGCGATCGACGCCATCGCCGAGGCCGCCGTGCTGCCCGAACACGACTGCCTCGTCGTCGACGAGGCACATGAACTGGTGGACCGGGTGACCGGGGTGGCCACCGCCGAACTGACCGCAACCGCGCTCGCCGTGGCGCTGCGCCGGGCCACCAGGCTCGTCGGCCCCGAACTGTCGCAGCGGTTCGAAGCGGCGAGCGCCACCCTCACGTCGGCGATCCACGACGCCGGCGCCGGACGGCTCGATGTCCTCGACGACGAGTTGGCGACCTATCTGAGCGCGCTGCGCGACGCCGCCCAGGCCGCGCGGTCGGCGATCAACCCGGCACCGGGCGACCCGGCGGCCGCCGCGGCCCGCAACGAGGCGATCACCGCGCTGGCCGAGGTCGCCGACACCGCCGCACGAATCCTGTCGTCGTTCGAGCCGCCCATCGCCGAGCGCACCGACGTGGTCTGGATCGAACACGAGGAGATCCGGGGTTCCCGCCGCTCCGCGCTGCGGGTGGCGCCGCTGTCGGTGGCGGGCCTGTTGCGGGCCCGCCTGTTCGGCCGGTCGACGACCGTGCTCACCTCGGCGACGTTGACGATCGGCGGATCGTTCGATGCGATGGCCGGCAACTGGGGACTGACGGGTCTGGACACCCCGGCCGACTGGCACGCCCTGGACGTCGGCTCCCCGTTCACGCATGCGACGTCCGGAATCCTCTATGTCGCAGCGCATCTGCCGCCACCCGGGCGGGACGGCACCGGCACCCCCGAGCAGCTGACCGAGATCGCGGAGCTGATCACCGCCGCCGGCGGCCGGACCCTGGGTCTGTTCTCGTCGAACCGGGCGGCCCGCGCGGCCGCCGAGGCGATGCGCGACCGACTGGACACCCCCGTGCTGTGCCAGGGCGACGACGCCACCGCGCTGCTGATCGAACAGTTCGCGGCGGACCCGCAGACCTCGCTGTTCGGCACGCTCTCGTTGTGGCAGGGCGTCGACGTGCCCGGGCCGTCGCTGTCACTGGTGCTGATCGACCGGATCCCGTTTCCCCGACCCGACGATCCGCTGCTGACCGCGCGGCAACGCGCCGTGGCCGCCCGGGGCGGCAACGGTTTCATGACCGTAGCGGCCGCGCACGCCGCCCTGCTGCTGGCGCAGGGCGCCGGCCGGCTGCTGCGGCACACCGATGACCGCGGCGTGGTGGCGGTGCTGGATTCCCGGATGGCCACCGCCCGCTACGGGGGCTACCTGCGGGCGTCGTTGCCGCCGTACTGGCCGACCACCGATCCGGTTCGGGTGCGGCAGGCCCTCGCGCGCCTGCGTGCCGCAACACCGACCGTAAGTTGAGGTGTCCGCGGCCGTCGCGCCCTTATCCTCGAAGCGTTCACAACCCCGACCGAGAGGTTGCAGCGCATGCCTCGACCGCGCCGAGAATGGCGCCGTTTCCGGCTGGCCGCGTACGCGGCGGCCATTGCCGCGACCGTGTCGGCGTGTTCGACCGTCGTGGCCGGCGAGCCCGTGTCGGTGTTCGCCGATCCGTTCAAGGTGGCCGGAATGCGCGCGGTCGACGGGCCGACCGGATTGCGGCCGGGCGGTACGGACAAGTCCCGTGACGTATCCGACTCCGACGGCGGCCGGGTCGACCAGATCGCCGCGGCGTCGGTCAGCGATATCGAGCAATACTGGGATCAGGCCTTCGGTGCGTCCTTCCCGGGCGCGTTCCATCCCGTCAAGGCGCTCTACTCGTGGGACTCCGACGAGTACGAGGGGTCATTCTGCGACGAGGACACCTACGGTCTGGTCAACGCGGCGTTCTGCCCGCCGGACAACATCATCGGCTGGGATCGCGGGGTGCTGCTGCCCGCGCTGCGAAAAGCCAACGGGGACATGGCGATCACCATGGTGCTCGCGCACGAGTACGGACATTCGGTGCAGAAGCAGGCCAAACTGAATCGCAAGAACACACCGGTCCTGGTCATCGAACAGCAGGCGGACTGCCTGGCCGGCAGTTATCTGCGGTGGGTCGCCGAGGACAGTTCGCCGCGGTTCACGCTGTCCACCGGCGACGGCCTGAACAACCTGCTCGCCAGCATGATCTCGTTCCGCGACCCGCTGTTGTCCGAGGACGACATCAGCGGCGGGGACACCGGCGACGAGCACGGCTCGGCGTTCGAGCGGATCTCCGCGTTCCAGTTCGGTTTCATCGACGGGCCGTCGGCGTGCGCGGCGATCGACGCCAAAGAGATCGCGCAGCGCCGCGGCGACCTGCCGGTGGCCCTGCAGCGCGACGAGTCCGGCGAATGGCCGGTGTCCGAGGAATCGGTGCGGGCCATCGTCGACGCGATGAACATCCTCTTCAAACCGGCCCAGCCGCCGACGCTGACGTTCACCCCCGCCGACTGCGCCGACGCGCGGCCCAGTTCCCCGGTCTCGTTCTGCCCGGCCACCAACACCATCACCGTGGATCTGCCCGCGCTGGCGGAGTTGGGCACTCCGCAGGGTGATCCCGACGACATGCTGGCGGTGCTGACCGGCGACAACAGCGCCTACTCGGTGCTGGTGTCGCGCTACGTGTTGTCGCTGCAGCATCAGCACGGCGGTCTGGTCCTCGACAGCGCCGAAGCCGGTCTGCGTACCGCCTGCCTGACCGGTGTGGCGACGACGAAACTGGCCGAGGGCGTCAGTACCCAGGACGGCAACACGGTGGCCCTGACGGCCGGCGATCTCGACGAGGCCGTCGCGGGTCTGCTCACCAACGGCCTGGCCGCCAGCGACGTCAACGGTGACACGGTGCCCGCCGGCTTCTCCCGCATCGACGCGTTCCGCATCGGTGTGCTCGGCAACGAGGACCGCTGCCTCAAGCGCTTCCCGTAACCCCCGCCCCCCGACCCCCCGCGAACGTGCATGTCGGTCCGCGACACGCCGCGCGGGACCGTGATTTTGTGCATCTTCGCGGACGACGCGACGGTGTGCTCAGACCTTCCGGGTGGTGCCGTAGTAGGCCCGGATCGACTCCGACTGTTCGGTGGAATGCGTCAGCACCGCATAAGACCGGATGAACGACTCCCCCACGCAGCCATCGATTTTCACGTGGAAGCCGCTGACCGACACCCAGGGATCCGCACCGGTGAACTCCTTCTTGCTCACCGGCACGATGTTGACGATGCCCGGCTTGAGGCCGACGGCCACGCCGCTGGTCATCGGCGCCAGCAGGATCGGGTTGAGGATCTCCGGCAACGGCGAGACGACGTCGATACCGTCCAGGCCGACGGACGGTGTCAGCCCGGCGCTGTCGGTCAGCGTCACGCCCTGCGACGTGCTCATGTCGATGCCGCAGCCGATCTGGTAACCGACCTCCAGGACACCGTGCGGCGGCTGGGCACCGTCCGGGCCGCGCAGCGACCCGACGAACACGCCGTTGGCCTCGTAGTCGCGCGAGGAGATCGCCGTCGTCAGCGGCGCGATGTTGCGCAGCGTCTCGTCCTTGGCGCCGACCGTCAACACCCAGCCGTCCGGCGCGGTCGTCGTCGCCGGGGGCGCGGACGCGATGATGGCCTCATCGCCCGGCGCTATCACGTCGGCGGCGTGGTCGATCGGCGCCGACTGCGGCTGGGCCGGGACGGGGTCGGCCGCGGTGTCGGCGGCTGCCGGCGCGACGGGGGTGGCCGCCAGCACGCCGACGACGACCAGCACGCCGCTGGAGGCCAACCGCCGACGAGCCAGTTTCACGCACGGACCGTACTACCGGTTTGGGCTATGCCAGCCGGACCAACCCCAACTCGTTATCTCCCGCGAGCAGATCGTTATGTGGCAGCACCCGCACCGTGTAGCCGACCGATCCCGCGAGCGACAGCGCGGTGGTGGCCGAGAACAGCTCCAATGCGCCGTCCGAACTACCCACATGCGCCATGGGAACGGTCTGGGCGTCGATCAGGGCGTCGCCGCCGTCCACGCGGCCCAGCAGCGCCTCCACCACGACCTCGTCGGGTCGCAGCCCCGCCAGCGCGACGGACGCGGTCAGGGTCAGCTCCGAGCCGAGCAGCGGGGTGTCCGGCAGCCCGGTGCTGTCCACGTCGGTGATCTCGACGTCCGGCCAGGCGGCCTGCACCCGCATCCGGTAGGCGGTCAACTCCACGGCGGGCTGGAAACCCGTGCCCACCGTGCGTCGCAGCGAGCGCGCCGCGGGGATGTAGTACCGCTCGGTGTAGTCGCGGACCATCCGCGAGGCGAGCACCTTGGGACCGAGCACCTGCAGGGTGTGGCGCACCATCTCGACCCACCGGGCCGGGACTCCGTCGCCGTCCCGGTCGTAGAACTTCGGCGCCACCGTGTCGGCCAGCAGTCCGTAGAGCGCCGCGGCCTCCAGATCGTCGCGGCGGGCCTCGTCGGAAAGCCCGTTGGCGGTGGGGATCTCCCAACCGTTCTCCCCGTCGTACCACTCGTCCCACCAGCCGTCGCGGACGGAGAGGTTCAACCCGCCGTTGAGGGCGCTCTTCATCCCCGAGGTGCCGCAGGCCTCCAGCGGCCGCAACGGGTTGTTCAGCCAGACGTCACAACCCCAGTAGAGCAGCCGCGCCATCGACATGTCGTAGTCCGGCAGGAAGGCGATGCGGTGCCGCACCTCGGGGCGGTCGGCGAACTTCACCACCTGCTGGATGAGCGCCTTGCCGCCGTCGTCGGCCGGGTGCGACTTACCGGCGACGATCAGCTGCAGCGGCCGCCTCTCATCGAGCAGCAGCGCCTCGAGTCGCTCCGGATCGCGCAGCATCAACGTCAGCCGCTTGTAGGTCGGAACCCGCCGGGCGAACCCGATGGTCAACACCTCGGGGTCGAAAGCACTTGCGATCCAACCGAGTTCGGCGTCCGTGGCACCGCGCTCCAGCCAGGAGAGCCGCAACCGGCGACGGACATCGTCGATCAGCAGCGCGCGCAGCTGCGAGCGGATGGACCAGATCCGGTCCGGCGGAACCTGTTGCAGGCGCTGCCAGGTGGCCGGCTCGGACAACTGCATCAGCGGATCACCGACCAGTTCACGGGCCAGTGCGGTCCACTGTGGCGCCGCCCAGGTCGGCGCGTGCACACCGTTGGTGATGGATCCGATGGGCACCTCGTCGGCGTCGAAACCCGGCCACAGATCGTTGAACATGGCGCGGCTGACCTTGCCGTGCAGCAGCGAAACCCCGTTCGCGCGTTGGGCCAGCCGCAGACCCAGGTGCGCCATGTTGAACTTCGACGGGTCGTCCTCGGCGCCGAAGGCCAGCACCCGGTCCAACGGTACGTCGGGCAGCAGCGGGTTGGGCCGGTCGTCGGCGAAATAGCGCGCCACCATGTCCATCGGGAACCGGTCGATGCCCGCCGGAACGGGTGTGTGGGTGGTGAAAACCGTGCCGGCGCGCACCACCGTGAGCGCGGTCTCGAAGTCCAGACCGGAGGCGGCCATGTACTCGCGAATCCGCTCGAGGCCGAGGAACCCGGCGTGGCCCTCGTTCATGTGGAACACCTCGGGCGCCGGCAGCCCCTCGATCTGGGTGAAGGCACGGATCGCCCGCACACCGCCGATGCCGGCCAGGATCTCCTGCTTGATCCGGTGTTCCTGGTCGCCGCCGTAGAGCCGATCGGTGACCCCGCGCATCTCGTGCTCGTTCTCGGGCACGTCGGAGTCCAGCAGCAGCAACGGCACCCGGCCCACCTGGGCCACCCAGATCCGGGCCCGCAACTGGGCGCCCTCGGGCATGGTCAGGTCGACCAGGGCCGGCTCCCCGGTCGCGGTGGTCAACAGCCGCAGCGGCAGACCCTGGGGGTCGTAGGACGGGTACGTCTCGTGTTGCCAGCCGTCGGCGGTCAGCGACTGCCGGAAATATCCCGATCGGTACAACAGGCCCACCGCGACCAGTGGCACGCCGAGGTCGGATGCCGATTTCAGGTGGTCCCCGGCGAGTATCCCCAGCCCGCCGGAGTAGTTCGGCAGCGCCTCGGACACCCCGAACTCCAACGAGAAGTACGCCACCCCGGCCGGCTTCCCGGGCGGGTCGGTGTCCGGCTGGTCCTGATACCACTGGGGCCGGGTCAGATACTCGTCGAGATCGGCCGCCCGGGCATCGAGCCGCCGCAGGAAATCGGCGTCGCCGGCCAGCTGCTCGAAGCGCTCGGGGCTGACGGCTCCCAGCAGCGCCACCGGGTCCCGAGCGTGGTCAACCCACAGGTCCTCGTCGATGCTCGCGAACAGCGCCTGCGTCTCGGTGTCCCAGGACGATCGCAGGTTGATCGCCAATCGGCCCAGGGCGGCCAGCCGCGACGGCAGATGGGCGCGGACGGTGAACCTACGGAGCGCCTTCACGAATGCAGAGCTTACTGATGCCCGGCGCCCCGAAGGCTGGGTGCGAAAGACTCCGAAGTACCTGGGGCCCGCGCCCGGCCCGCCCACTACGGTGTGAAGAAGGCGCGAAGTGGTTAACACCAACACCAGCCAGACGAGTAGACCGCAGATCCACCGCACTGTTCGGCAGCAGACGTTAGGAGAGCTCGGGTGCCCGGTCGCATCGAGATCGACGACGTGTCACCCGTCGTCTCCGGTGGCAGGTTCCCCGCCAAGGCGGTGGTCGGCGAGGTCGTACCGGTGTGCGCGACGGTGTGGCGCGAGGGCCACGAGGCCGTCGCCGCGACGCTGGTGGTGCGCTACCACGGCAGCGGGTACCCCCCGCTGGTGTCCGGTCCGGTGCAGCCGGGGCCGGTGCCGATCGAAACGGTGGTGGCCGCCGCGCCCCGCGTCAAACCCCGACACCGGTCGATGACGGCCGGGCGCACCCCGGACGTCTTCCACGGCCAGTTCATCCCCGACACGGTCGGGCTGTGGACCTTCCGGGTGGACGGCTGGGGCGACCCGATCAGCTCCTGGCGTCACGCGGTGACCGCCAAACTCGAAGCCGGCCAGAGCGAGGCGGAGCTGTCCAACGACCTGCTGGTGGGCGCCCGGTTGCTGGACCGCGCCGCGGCCGGGATGCCGCGGGATCGCCGGGCGCCGCTGCTGGGTGCGGCGGCCGCGCTGCGCGCCCCGGGCGAGCCCGCAGACCGGGCCGGAGCGGCACTGTCCGACGAGATCACCGGACTGCTGAGTGAATACCCGCTGCGCGAATTGGTCACCCGCGGTGACCAATACGGCGTCTGGGTGGACCGGCCGCAGGCCCGCTTCGCGTCCTGGTACGAAATGTTCCCCAGGTCCACCGGCGGCCGGAATTCCGAAGGTGTCCCGCTGCACGGCACCTTCGCCACCGCCGCCCGGGCGCTGCCGCGGATCGCGGCGATGGGCTTCGACGTCGTCTACCTGCCACCGATCCATCCCATCGGCGAGGTCCACCGCAAGGGCCGCAACAACACCGTCACCGCGGCCCCCGGCGACGTCGGCTCCCCGTGGGCGATCGGCAGCCGGCACGGTGGCCACGACGCCGTGCACCCGGAGTTGGGCAGCATCGGGGACTTCGACGACTTCGTCTCCGCGGCAACCGATCTCGGCCTGGAAGTAGCGCTCGATCTGGCGCTGCAATGTGCGCCGGACCATCCCTGGGCGGCCGATCACCGGCAGTGGTTCACCGAACTGCCCGACGGCACCATCGCCTATGCCGAGAACCCGCCGAAGAAATACCAGGACATCTACCCGCTGAATTTCGACAACGACCCGGCGGGCCTGTACGCCGAGGTGCTGCGGGTCGTGCTGCACTGGGTCTCCCACGGCGTCAAGATCTTTCGCGTCGACAACCCGCACACCAAGCCACCGGACTTCTGGGCCTGGCTGATCGGCCGGGTCAAGAACGCCGATCCCGACGTGCTGTTCCTCGCCGAGGCGTTCACCAGACCGGCGCGGCTCTACGGGCTGGCCCGGCTCGGGTTCACGCAGTCCTACAGCTACTTCACCTGGCGCACCGCCAAACCCGAGCTCATCGAGTTCGGCCAGGAGATCGCCGCACACGCCGACGAGGCCCGGCTGAACCTGTTCGTCAACACCCCCGACATCCTGCACGAGAGCCTGCAGCACGGCGGGCCGGGGATGTTCGCGATCCGCGCGGTGCTCGCGGCCACGTTCAGCCCGCTGTGGGGGGTGTACTCGGGCTACGAACTCTTCGAGCACCGGCCCGTGCGGCCCGGCAGCGAGGAATACCTCGATTCGGAGAAGTACGAGTTGCGGCCGCGCGACTTCGAAGCCGCACTCGCCCAAGGCCGTTCGCTGGAACCATTCCTGGCTCAGCTCAACGAGATCCGGCGGCTGCATCCGGCGCTGCGCGAGATGCGGACCATCAAGTTCCACGCCGTCGACAACGACGCGGTGCTCGCCTACAGCAAGTTCGATCCGATCACCGGCGATTGCGTGCTGGTGGTGGTGACGCTCAACCCCTTCGGGGCCGAAGAGGCCACCCTGTGGCTGGACATGGGCGCGCTCGGAATGGAGTGGTACGAGCGGTTCTGGGTCCGCGACGAGGTCACCGGCGAGGAATACCAGTGGGGTCAGACCAATTACATCCGACTCGACCCGGCCCGGGCCGTCGCGCACATCCTGAACATGCCGAACATCCCCGAGGCGTCCCGCGCCCCGTTGCTGCGCCGCGAATGAAAGGAGCGCACCGATGACCAGTACCGGCACCATCAGCAGGTACCTCGCGCCCGATCCGTCCGATCTGCACCGGCTGATCTCCGGCACCCATCACGACCCGCACGCCGTACTGGGCGCGCACGAGTACGGTGACCACACCGTCATCCGCGCCTTCCGCCCGCACGCGAACGCAGTCACCGCCCTCGTCGGCGGTGACCGATACCCGTTGCAGCACATCGACTCCGGCCTGTTCGCCGTGGCCCTCCCGTTCACCGGCCTGCTCGACTACCGGCTCGAGATCGGCTACCCCACTCCCGATGGCGGGTCGTTCGGGCCCACGGTCGCCGACGCCTACCGGTTCCTGCCGACGCTGGGTGAGATGGACCTGCACCTGTTCTCCGAGGGCCGTCACGAACAACTCTGGGAGGTGCTCGGCGCCCATCCACGCTCGTTCACCACCGCCGACGGCGTCGTCGAGGGCGTGTCCTTCGCGGTGTGGGCACCCAACGCCAGGGGCGTCAGCCTGATCGGTGAGTTCAACGGCTGGAACGGCAACGGTGCCCCGATGCGGGTGATGGGCGCCACCGGGGTGTGGGAGTTGTTCTGGCCCGGGTTCCCGGCCGACGGTCTGTACAAGTTCCGCGTGCACGGCGCCGACGGCAACACCACCGACCGGGCCGACCCGATGGCGTTCGCGACCGAGGTGCCGCCGCACACCGCCTCGCGTGTCTTCGCCAGTGACTACACCTGGCACGACGGCGCCTGGATGTCCGAACGCACCGCCAGGAACCCCGTGTTCGAGCCGATGAGCACCTACGAGGTGCACCTGGGATCCTGGCGGCCGGGGCTGTCCTACCGCGATCTCGCCGAAGAGCTGACCGAATACGTTGTGGCCCAGGGCTTCACGCACGTGGAGTTGCTGCCGGTCGCCGAGCACCCCTTCGGCGGGTCATGGGGCTACCAGGTGACCTCGTACTACGCGCCCACCTCGCGCTTCGGCTCCCCCGACGATTTCCGGCACCTGGTGGACCGGCTGCATCAGGCCGGCGTCGGCGTCATCGTGGACTGGGTTCCCGCCCACTTCCCCAAGGACGCCTGGGCACTGGGCCGCTTCGACGGCACCCCACTCTACGAGCATGCGGATCCGCGCCGCGGCGAACAACTCGACTGGGGCACCTACGTTTTCGACTTCGGCCGGCGCGAGGTGCGTAACTTCCTGGTGGCCAACGCCCTGTATTGGTTACAGGAGTTCCACGTCGACGGACTGCGCGTGGACGCCGTGGCCTCGATGCTCTACCTGGACTATTCGCGGCCCGCGGGCGGCTGGACCCCCAACATCCACGGCGGCCGGGAGAACCTCGAGGCGGTGCAGTTCCTGCAGGAGATGAACGCCACGGTGCACAAGCTCAACCCGGGCATCGTGACCGTCGCCGAGGAATCCACCTCGTGGCCCGGCGTCACCCGACCGACAAGCCTTGGCGGACTTGGCTTCTCGATGAAGTGGAACATGGGCTGGATGAACGACACGCTGGACTACATCAGCCGTGACCCCATCTACCGCAGTTACCACCATCACGAGATGACGTTCTCCATGCTGTACGCGTTCAGCGAGAACTACGTGCTGCCCATCAGCCACGACGAAGTCGTGCACGGCAAGGGCACACTGTGGGGCCGGATGCCCGGCAACGACCATGTGAAGGCCGCGGGGCTGCGCAGCCTGCTGGCCTACCAGTGGGCCCATCCCGGTAAGCAACTGCTGTTCATGGGCCAGGAGTTCGGCCAGCGCGCCGAGTGGTCCGACGAGCGTGGCGTGGACTGGTTCCAGCTCGACGAGAACGGCTACTCCACCGGCATCCAGCGGATGCTGCGGGACATCAACGGCCTCTACCGCAGCCACCCGGCGCTGTGGAGCCAGGACACCAGGCCGGAGGGGTACTCCTGGATCGACGCCAACGACTCGGCCAACAACGTGCTCAGCTTCCTGCGCTGGGGCAGCGACGGTTCGGTGATGGCCTGCGTGTTCAACTTCGCGGGCAACGAGCACGGCCGCTATCAGCTCGGCCTGCCGCATGCCGGCCGGTGGCGCGAGGTGCTCAACACCGATGCGACGGTCTACAACGGGGCCGGAATGGGCAACCTGGGCGGGGTGGACGCCGTCGACGACCCCTGGCACGGCCGGCCCGCGTCGGCGGTCGTCACCCTGCCGCCGACGTCGGCGCTGTGGCTGGTCCCCGAGTAGCCGTCAGTACAGCGCGTTGGCCAGGTTGCGCCGGCCGGCGATGACATCGGGATCGGCCGGGTCGAAGAGTTCGAAGAGTTCGATCAGCCGGGTGCGCACCCGGCTGCGGTCGTCATCCGACGTCGACTTCACCAGGCCGACAAGACGATTGAACGCGCCGGGGACGTCCTGGTGGAGCAGCTGGACATCGGCCGCGGCGAAGGCGGCGTCGATGTCGGCGGGCGCGGCATCGGCAACCGCGACGGCGTCCGGATTGTGCGCCGTGGCCCGGGCGAGGAAGTCGATCTGGCGTACGGCGGCCTTCGCCTCGATGTGGTTGGGGTCGGTGCTCAGGATTGCCTCGTAGGCGGCCTTCGCGGCGTCGAAGTCGCCGGCGTCGAGCGCGTCGCGGGCGGCGGCCAGCGCGGGGTCGACCTGTTCGGGCTCACCGTCGCCGGCCGGGCCGCCGAGCTTGCCGGCGGTGGCGTTGAGCAGCGAGTCGATCCAGGCCCGCAGTTGATCCGGGGGCTGCGGTCCCTGGAAGCTGCCCAGCGGTTGGCCGCCCGCGATGGCCACCACGGTGGGCACGGCCTGCACGCCGAACAGTTGCGCGACCCGGGGGGTGGTGTCGACGTTGACCGTGGCCAGCGCCCACGCCCCGTTGTCCTGAGTGGCCAGCGCGGCCAGGTCCTCCCCGAGCTGCACACTGGCGTCGCTGCGGGGCGACCACAACACCACTACGACGGGCAGCTGGTTGGACCGGGCCAGGACGTCGGCCTCGAGGTTGGCCTCGGTGACCTCCAGCGCTCCGGGCGGCGCGGCCCCACCGGATGTGCCGGCGGGCGGCTGGGCACGCTGTTTGAGACCGGACAGGTCGACGGCGCCGGTCATGGACGCGGCGAGCCGGGGGCGCCCCGAAGGGCCGGAACGTGTCACAGGGACAAGTCTGTCACGGGTTGGGCCGGGCACGGCCGGCCGGCCGCGAAGTGCCCGTCCCGGCCGCGCGCGGACCCGAGTTTTCCGGTCCGATCGGCCCATATGATGAACATCACAGATGCCAGCGGCACGATGCTCGCCAGCAATGCCAGCAAACAGGTCCGGGCCGTCCAGCGGTAGGCGACCGCGGCCAGGGCGGCCGTCACCACGAAGGCGATGAACACACCGCCGTGGATGGGACCGAAGATCTTGACGCCGATCTCGGTGCGCAGGTCTCCCAGGTACTTGAAGTACATGCCGACCAGCAGCCCGGCCCAGCTCAGCGCCTCGCCGAACGCCACCAACCGCAGCCGACCGGCGACCGAGTGGATATCGAAGGTGGCAGCGCGAACCGTGGCGACGGCGTCAGTCACAGTGGCCCGGTGCCGGCTACGGACGGCGCAGGATCAGCGCGTCACCCTGTCCGCCCGCACCGCAGAGCGCCGCGACGGCGTAGTGCCCGCCGGCACGTTTGAGCTCCAGCGCCGCGTGCAGGGTGATCCGCGCCCCGGACATCCCGATCGGATGGCCGACGGCGATCGCACCGCCGTTGACGTTGACCCGGGCCGGGTCGACGCCGAGTTCCTTCGTCGAGGCCAGCGACACCGCGGCGAACGCCTCGTTGATCTCGATCACGTCCAGCTGATCGAGCGAGATCCCTTCGCGGGCAACGGCTTTCTTGATCGCATTGGCCGGCTGGCTCTGCAGCGTCGAGTCCGGGCCGGCGACGTTTCCGTGCGCACCGATCTCGCACAACCACTCCAGGCCCAGCTCCTCGGCCTTGGCCTTACTCATCACCACCACCGCGCAGGCGCCATCGGAGATCTGCGACGCCGACCCGGCGGTAATGGTGCCGTCCTTGCGGAACGCCGGCTTGAGCGTGCCCAGCGATTCGGCGGTGGTGTTGGCCCGGATGCCCTCGTCCTCGGCGAACTCGATGGGGTCGCCCTTGCGCTGCGGGATGGAGACCGGCACGACCTCGTCGGCGAACACGCCGTCCTTCCAGGCCGCGGCGGCCTTCTGGTGGCTGGCGGCGGCGAATTCGTCCTGCTCGAGACGGGTGAACTTGTCGGTGTCGTTGCGCTGCTCGGTCAGGGCGCCCATGGGCTGATCGGTGAAGACGTCGTGCAGGCCGTCGTAGGCCAGGTGGTCGATCAGCGGGACGTCGCCGTAGGGCAGGCCGCCGCGACTCCTGGTCAGCAGGTGCGGTGCCAGGGTCATCGACTCCTGCCCGCCCGCGACCACAACCTCGAACTCCCCGACCCGGATCAGCTGGTCAGCCAGGGCGATCGCGTCGATGCCCGACAGGCACATCTTGTTGATCGACAACGCCGGCACGTCCCAGCCGATGCCCGCACCCACCGCCGACTGGCGCGCCGGCATCTGCCCGGCGCCCGCGGTGAGCACCTGGCCCATGATCACGTAATCCACCAGCGCCGCGGGAACCTTGGCCTTCTCCAGCGCACCCTTGATAGCCACCGCGCCCAGGTCCGAACCCGAGAACCCCTTCAGCGAGCCGTTGAACTTCCCGATGGGGGTGCGCGCCCCAGCAACGATCACCGATGTGGTCATGTCTTCCTCCGGCCGAGATTGAGACGACCGTTACAGCCGCCGACGGATGTGCAAACCCAGACAGTCAGGTTACCGTTACGTTATGACCACCGATCAGGCAGATGCTCGCCCGATTCTGGCCTCCGCGCTCGTGACGGCCATCGATCACGTCGGCATCGCCGTCCCGGATCTGGAAGTGGCCAAGAAGTGGTACCACGACCACCTCGGGATGATCGTGCTGCACGAAGAAATCAACGATGAGCAGGGCATCGTCGAGGCGATGCTGAGCGTCCGCGGCGCGCCCGTCGGCAGCGCCCAGCTTCAGCTGATGGCCCCGATCGACGACTCCTCGACCATCGCGAAGTTCCTCGACAAGCGCGGACCCGGGCTCCAGCAGCTGTGCTACCGGACCAGCGACATCGACGCGCTGTCCGAGCGCCTGCGCGAGCAGGGCGTCCGGTTGCTCTACGACGCCCCGCGGCGCGGCACCGCCAATGCCCGGATCAACTTCATCCATCCCAAGGACGCCGGCGGGGTGCTGATCGAGCTCACCGAGCCCGCCGCAGCTCACTGAGTCGCATCCGATCGCCGTGGCCGTGACCCGGTCCGGCAACGCACCACGGCCGGTGGACCGGTGGCTGAAATATTGACGTGGCTGCGACGCCCGCGGCCGGTGCTGCGTGCCGCGCTGGAAGTCGCCAATGCCGCCAATGGCGTACACCCGCTGGGCCGCGACGGCCATGCCACCCTGCCGGTGTTCGCGTTCGGCTGGCCGACGACCGAACTTGCGCCCCTGTACCTGGGCGCGTCCGTGGTCGATGCCGGGCGTCGTGGACTCCGCGGCGACTTCGCGGGACGCCGGGGCAAGGTCGCACTGGGCCTCACGGGTCTGGCGTGGGCGCTGTTGGGCGTAATCGCGTACCGCAACGCACGCTCGTTCCCGCCGCTGGAACGGGCTCTCCGCGACGCCCTCGGCGAAGACTATGCATCGACGACGGGGCCCGGCGGGGCGCACCGCCCGCACGGCGGTGTGATCGCGACGTCGTTGACCCGGCACCGGTACGTCGAAAGCGCCGACACGATCCGGTACGGGCCGCACGGGCGGGCCAATCTGGCCGACATCTGGCGACGGGCCGACCTCCCGCGAGACGGGCGGGCACCGGTCGTCCTGCAGGTGCCCGGCGGCGGCTGGGCGATCGGCAGGCACCGGCCGCAGGGCTACCCCCTGATGAGTCATCTCGCCGAGCAGGGCTGGATATGCGTCTCCATCGCCTACCGCGTGAGCCCGAGACATACCTGGCCGGACCACATCGTCGACGTCAAACGCGCACTGGCCTGGATCAAGGAGAACATCGCCGACTACGGCGGCAACCCCGACTTCGTCGCCATCACCGGCGGGTCGGCGGGTGGTCACCTGGCGGCGCTGGCCGCCCTGACACCCGACGACCCGAGATACCAGCCGGGTTTCGCCGAGGCCGATACCTCGGTGGTCGCCGCCGTTCCGCTCTACGGCCGCTATGACTGGTTCTCCACCAACGGCGCGGGCCGCAGGGGGTTTGTCGCATTCCTGCAGAAGTTCGTCGTCAAGAAGCCGTTCGCTGCCAACCGCCGGCTCTATCGCGACGCGTCGCCGATCACCCGGGTGCGTCCCGATGCGCCGCCGTTCTTCGTCCTGCACGGCAGCGACGACTCGATGATTCCGGTCGAGGAAGGCCGGCAGTTCGTCGCGGCGTTACGCCGGGTGTCGACGGCCCCGATCGCCTATGCGGAGATGCCGCACGCCCAGCACGCCTTCGACTTCTACGGCTCGCCGCGCGCCCATTACACCGCCGAGGCGGTGGGGCGCTTCCTGTCCTGGGTGCACGCCGGCAGCACGACCGGGAAAGACTGACCAGCGGCCGACCGCCGCTCCCGGGCCGGGCCGGCTACGACCACTTCCTGGTCGGGCCGCGATTGGCCCGGTTCGCCCAACACGGCGTGTGCCAGTGCCGGCGATCCTCCCCGTCGCCGTAATCGGCCGGCCAAACCACCACATGCGCTGTGCCGGAACGGATTTCGTGATCGCACCCCGGGCACCGATAGGTCTTAACGGCGCGGGTGGCCGCAATCGGTCGCACCTCGTAGTCGTGGCCGCCGGGCCCGGTCTCGATACGGTGCGCTCCGGGGAGCGGATTCCGTCCGGCCGGAAGTCGTCGCCGGCCCATCAGAACAACCGGTACTCGTCGCTGTCCAAACCCCGCATCTGATCGTAATCCAAGGTCACACAACGGATTCCGCGGTCAGTGGCGAGCGTCCGGGCCTGCGGTTTGATCTGCTGGGCGGCAAACACACCGGTCACGGGAGCCAGCAGCGAATCGCGGTTGAGCAGGTCGAGGTAGCGCGTCAGCTGCTCGACGCCGTCGATCTCGCCACGTCGTTTGATCTCGACGGCCACCGAGCGGCCCTCTTCGTCCCGGCACAGCAGGTCGACCGGGCCGATCGCGGTCATGTATTCGCGCCGCACCAGGGTGTATCCCACCCCGAGCAGTTCGACGTGCTCGGCCAGCAGCATCTGCAGGTGGGCCTCGACACCGTCCTTCACCAGGCCGGGGTCGACGCCGAGTTCGTGGATCGAGTCGTGCTCGAGGTCTTCGATGGTGATGCGCAATTGCTCGCCGGCCTTGTTCTCGACAATCCAGACCGGCACCGGGCCGTCGGCGTTCTCGGACAGTGAGCACGGCGGGCTCATCCAGTTCAGGGGTTTGTAGGCGCGGTCGTCGGCGTGCACGCTGACCGAACCGTCGGCCTTGATCAGCAACAGCCGCCGCGCCGACGGCAGGTGTGCCGTGAGGCGGCCCACGTAGTCGACGGTGCACCGGGCGATGACGAGACGCACCCGATCAACCTTAGAGGCAACCGGGCGCCGCGCCGACCGCACCCGGCTAGGCTGACGCGACGATGAAGGCCGACAAGACGCTTGCGCAGAAGCTGGGTCGCGTCCTGGAGCGCGTCACGCGGCAGAGCGGCCGACTTCCCAAGAAAACCCCGGCCTACGGGTCCTGGCTGCTGGGCCGCAGGGTCGAGACCGCACGACGGCGGCGGATCCGGATCCAGGTCATCCTGACCTGGTTCATGGGCCTGATAAACCTGATCGGCATCGCGGTCAGCGTTCTGCTGATCGTGGTCGCCGTCCCGGAACCCGACGTGTTCGAGGACGCCCCGGCCGTATTCGGCTATGTGGTGCTGCCCGCCTACGTGCTCATCGCCCTGCTCGGCGGCACCTGGTTCCTGACCCAGAGCACCGTCAACGCGCTGCGTTGGGCGACGGACGGGCGTCGCCCGACGGTGGCCGACCAGCGCAACACGTTTCTGATCCCCTGGCGCGTCGCTTTGGTGCACCTGGTGCTGTGGGGCGGCGCCACCGCACTGGCGACCGTGCTCTACGGCCGGGCGGACACCGCGTTCATTCCGAGATTCGTTGGCGTGCTTGGCATCGTCGGCGCGATGGTGGCCACGTTCAGTTACCTGGCCACCGAGTTCACGCTGCGCCCGATCGCGGCCCAGGCGCTCGAGGCCGGCCCCGCCCCGCGCCGCTTCGCACCGGGCATCATGGGACGGCTCATGACGGTGTGGATGATGAGTTCCGGTCTGCCGATCATCGGTATCGGAATGATCGCCTTCTTCGTCCTGCTGCTGGGCAACCTGGACCGCCACGAGTTCGCGGTGGCGGTACTGATCTCCTCGGCGGCTGCGGTAATCGCCGGTTTCATCCTGATGTGGGTGGCCGCATGGATCACCGTCACCCCGGTGCGCGTTGTCCGCGCGGCGCTCAAACGCGTCGAGGACGGCAACCTCGACACCAACCTCATCGCCTTCGACGGCACCGAACTCGGTGAACTGCAGCAGGGATTCAACTCCATGGTGGCCGGCCTTCGGGAACGCGAGAAGGTCCGAGATCTGTTCGGCCGCCACGTCGGGCGTGACGTGGCCGCGGCCGCCGAGGCCGATCCCGCCACCCTCGGTGGCGAAGAGCGCCGTGTCGCCGTCATCTTCGTCGACATCATCGGGTCGACCCAACTGGTGACGACGCGACCGGCATGGGAGGTGGTGACCCTGCTCAACCGCTTCTTCAGCGTCGTCGTCGACGAGGTCGAGAGCCGCGGCGGCCTACTGAACAAGTTCGAGGGTGACGGCTGCCTGGCGATCTTCGGCGCCCCCAAGGACATCGAGCACCCCGAGGACGCCGCGCTGTCGACCGCGCGTGCCATTCCGGCGCGCATGCGCGCCGAGGTGCCCGAGTGCGAAGCCGCCATCGGGGTGGCCGCCGGCGAGGTCGTCGCGGGCAACGTCGGGGCGCACGAGCGGTTCGAGTACACCGTGATCGGCGAACCGGTCAATGCGGCCGCCCGGCTGTGCGAACTGGCCAAGCTGATCCCCGGCCACGTGTTAGCCGGCTCGGACACCGTCGCGGCCGCGTCCGAATCCGTTCGGGCCCAATGGGTTTTCGGTGACAGCGTGACACTGCGCGGCATTCCCGAACCGGTGCGACTCGCGGTGCCCGACAATTAGCCCCCGGGCGCGCCGCGAATCCAGTTCCGCGCCGCGTCCACCGCGTCGCCGACGAAGCTGAAGCACAGTTCCGCGACCCGATGTTCAGTGGGAGTCACCCGGCGATCCGGGTCCACCAGGAAGCCCGCCTTGCCCTCGGCGCCCAACTGCTCACTGAGACCCATCAGCATCGCCCGGGCCGGGTCGTTGACGCTGTCCAACCGCGAAATGTCCAGGATCACCGCGGCGAAATCGCCGCTGGCACGGTCGACGGTGCGTAGCACCTGTTCGGCCCCGGCGAACAACAGATCGCCGTGCACCTCGTACACGCGGATCCCGTCTTCCACGTCGTAGACCGCGCGGATCGTCGAGCGGGACTCGCGGGAGACGGTCAGGAAATGCAGGCCCAGTTGCGCAGACAGGCTGCGGCACACCTTGACTCCCCGCACGCTGTTGCCCTTGTCGTCCAGCAGCGGCGAGTACACCCCGATCCCGAGCTGACCGGGCAGCACGGCCGCGATGCCCCCGCCGACGCCGCTCTTGGCGGGCATACCCACGGCGCTCACCCAGTCGCCGGCGGCGTCGTACATGCCGCACGTCGTCATCACCGACAACGTCCGCCGCACCACCTCGTGGCTCGTGACCTGCCGGCCGGTCAGCGGATTCGCCCCGCCCCGCGCGAGGGTGGCCGCCATCCGCGCCAGATCCGTGCTGGTCACCAACAGCGAGCACTGCCGGAAGTACACGTCGAGAACATCGTCGGGATCAGCCTCGAGAACGCCGAAACTCGCGAGCATGTAGGCGATCGCCCGGTTGCGCGCCCCGGTCGCCTTCTCCGAGCGGTACACGTCCTCGTCGACATCGAGTTCCCGGCCCGCACACGCCGAGTAGAACCCGCGGATCAGGTCGAATCGTTGGTCCCCCGTGCCGGGGATCAGTGACACCGCCGCAATCGCCCCGGCGTTGATCATCGGGTTCTTCGGCGTCCGGGTCGTGCGGTCGACACTGATCTCGTTGAACGCCTCGCCGGAGGGCTCGACACCGATGTGGGCGTCGACGGCGGCTTCGCCGAGCTGGTCCAACGCCAACGCGTAGGTGAACGGTTTGGAGACCGACTGGATCGTGAACTGCGTTGCGGTATCGCCGGATTCGTAAACATAGCCGTCCGACGACGACAGCGTGACGGCGAAGCCCGTCGGGTCGACCGCGGTCAGTTCGGGGATGTAGTCGGCCAGTGCCCCCGAGGTGTCGTCGCCATGCTCCCGCAGGATCTGGTCAAGGTACTGCTGCACCAGCTCGGACACGTCGGCGATCCTAGCGCGGGACGGCCCCGAACCCCGCCCACCGCGACGATATTGATGTCGTTTTTCCGCTAGTCATGCTGCCCGGGGCATGCCATGGTGGGAGACATGCACGACGATTTCGACCGCTGCTACCGCGCCGTCCAGGCCAAGGACGCGCGGTTCGACGGGTGGTTCGTCACCGCGGTGCTGACCACCGGCATCTACTGCCGGCCCAGTTGTCCCGTGCATCCGCCGCTCGCGCGCAATGTGTGCTTCTACCCGACCGCGGCGGCCGCCCAGCGGGCCGGCTTCCGGGCGTGTAAACGCTGCCGTCCCGACGTGTCGCCCGGTTCGCCGGAGTGGAACGTCCGGCGGGATGTGGTCGCCAGGGCGATGCGCCTGATCGCCGACGGCGCGGTGGACCGCCACCGGGTCACCGGACTCGCCGCCAAACTCGGCTACACGACCCGTCAGCTCGAGCGGCTCCTGCAGGCCGAGGTTGGTGCGACGCCCCTGGCGCTGGCGCGCGCCCAGCGGGCGCAGACGGCACGCATCCTGATCGAGACCACCGCAGTGCCGTTCGGCGATGTCGCCTTCGCGGCGGGTTTCTCGAGTATTCGCCAGTTCAACGACACGGTCCGGGCGATCTTCGATGTCAGCCCCACCGAACTGCGTCGGCGGGCCGCCCGGATGCGGGGGGATCAGGCACAGCCGACCGGCACCCTGTGCCTGCGCCTTCCGGTGCGGCAGCCGTTCGCCTTCGCCGGCGTGTTCGGCCACCTGGCCGCCACCGCGGCCCCGGGCTGCGAAGAAGTCCGCGACGGCGCCTACCGACGTGTGCTGCGACTGCCGCACGGCACCGGGATCGTCAGCCTCACCCCGGCGCCCGACCACGTGCGTTGCGCCCTGTCCCTGGAGGACTTTCGCGATCTGACGGTCGCGGTCGCACGGTGCCGGCGCCTGCTCGACCTCGACGCCGACCCGGAAGCAGTCGACGACGTACTCGCCGGTGACGACGCACTGGCCCCGCTGGTGCGGAAGGCTCCGGGACAACGGATTCCACGCACGGTCGACGAGAGTGAATTCGCACTACGGGCGATCCTCGGCCAGCAGGTGTCGACGACGGCGGCCCGCACGCTGACCGGCCGGCTCGTGACCGCCTGCGGACCGGCCGTCGACGACCCCGGTGGCGGGCTCACCCACGGATTCCCGTCGGTCTCCGAACTCGCGCAACTGGACCTCGCGTACCTGGCGGTGCCGGGCGCACGACGACGAAGCGTCCTGGCCCTGGTCGATGCGCTGGCCAACCGCGAGGTTGTGCTGGACGCCGGCGCCGACTGGACCGAAGCGCGGATGCAGGTGCTGGCGCTGCCGGGAATCGGGCCGTGGACCGCCGAGGTGATTGCCATGCGCGGTCTCGGCGACCCGGATGCCTTTCCCGCCTCCGATCTCGGTGTTCGAGCGGCCGCGCGGAAGGTCGGGTTGCCCGACGACCCGCGGTCCCTCACGGACGTAAGCGCCCGCTGGCGCCCGTGGCGGTCCTATGCCACCCAGTACCTGTGGACCGCTCTGGACCATTCCATCAACCAGTGGCCCCCGAAGGAGGCGGCATGACCTGCTACCGAACGATCGACAGCCCTATCGGGCGCCTCACGCTGGCCGGCGAGGACGGCGTGCTGACCAATCTGCGCATGGTCGACCAGACCTACGAACCCGATCGTGCCGATTGGGTTCCCGACGACAGCGCGTTTCCCGACGCCGTCGAACAGCTCGCCGCGTACTTCGCCGGCGAACTGAAGGAATTCGACCTCGAGCTCGAAATGTCGGGTACGGAATTCCAGCGCAGAGTGTGGAACGCGCTGCGCACCATTCCGTACGGCGAAACCCGGTCATACGGAGAAATAGCCGGACAAATCGGATCACCGAATGCATTCCGGGCGGTGGGCCTGGCTAATGGACACAATCCGATTGCGGTGATCGTGCCGTGCCATCGCGTCATCGGCGCAAACGGAGGCCTCACCGGATTTGGCGGTGGAATCGAACGCAAGTCGGCGCTGCTCGAATTGGAGAAGAATGCCGTGAACCTGACGCTATTCGACTGAGCGTGGGTATAGAAAATGCCCCCAGGGTGTGGGGGCATTTTCTGTGTGTGTTCGGCGGTGTCCTACTTTTCCACCCGGGTTGGGTAGTATCATCGGCGCTGGCAGGCTTAGCTTCCGGGTTCGGGATGGGTCCGGGCGTTTCCCTGTCGCTATGTTC